>VTLG01007159.1_pt1 | contig 18435 bp, 11 predicted proteins | sample 4694571 | NCBI WGS metagenome assembly VTLG01 (sample SAMN12604809, study PRJNA352737) | marine metagenome | biome: ENVO:00000447; feature: ENVO:00000209|ENVO:00000569|ENVO:01000036; material: ENVO:00002151; isolation source: viral sequences binned using virsorter ... | reverse complement strand
AGCCTCTAATAGTTGAATGATCAAATTCTTCACAGCAGATGTGGAGAGGAATGTCATTAAGATGGGTTTGATTATGATCACTTGTTTAGTGGGAGTTGTATAGTTGGTGATTTGGTGAAGTCCTCAATTAATTGCTTCTTTTCTTGGAGCTGTTCTATTACTTTTCCAGTAGGTGAATTTCTAAATTCGTTGACCTTGTGAATACCAAACGCTCCACCTGCGATCACTAGGACAAAGATTGCGATTCTAACTTTCATTTACTTTGTAGCTTTTTTCTTCTTTGCTTTTGCAGCTTGCTCTTTAGCTTGCTTTGCTATTGCGTCACTTAATGTACTCATTTTGTTTGTGGTTTAATTGGACATTCGTACTCTCGTTTATCCCAAGGGAATTTCTTATCTTTAGGAGTACAGGTGTTTTTTAGATACTGCTTAACTGCAGCTTTCTTTTCTTTTTCGTATTTAACGATTGGTACTACGTCATTACACATGGTGTAGACACGAGTACCTTCAGCTAACATGAAACCTTTTCGTTGAAGTTCAGCACATCTGAGCATTCGAGTTAGCTCATAATCAAGCCTCATCTTTTCTTCTTGTCGTTTGGCTATCTTTCTGCACTGTGCTAAACCTCTACGATCCAAAGGAAACATGAAGTTGATTTGACCTCCCCAGTTCTCAGCTACGGTGTAGCTTCTCTGTGACATCTCTTCGTCAAAAGGCTTTGTATGATTACCCATATAGAATGGGCTAAACGTCATCGTTGAACCATTACAGCTAACCCCAGAACCGTAGTGCTGCCTTGAAGGAGCACCATTGTTCTGGAATTGGACCGCTTGGTTCGTTACATTTCCAGTCGCTGCTGCAACGGGATTTGAGACGTTATTTGTTTCATCCTCTGCCTTGACAGGAGCTATTGAGAGAAGACTGATAAGGAGACAGTAGTAGAGTCCGTTTCGATAGTTCGATCTATTTCTGTTAGTTCGATTACCTGACTGGCTGCTCGTGTCACGACCTCTAGTGAGAAGTCGGAACCAGCTGTTGTCATGTTGAAGATTGAATCTGAATCTACTATTCCTCCAGAGGTTGCTGAGGTGTGGGTTATGTTGTCCCCAGACCATTTGTTTAACGCTGCTCCATAGGTGGTTGTGGTTATCTCTTCAGTTATTTCTTGAGTTGTAGTTGTAGTACTATTCATTGACCCTTGGGTGAAGTTGGGTTGTACTAATTCAGCTTTTACTACCGTGGGTGATACCAGTAGGAAAAGTAAAAGCCATTTGTTCATGTTTCTTTCTTTTTAGCCATTGGACAATCTACGGTTTGTGGTTTGCCATTGCCATTCTTGTTGCCAGTGGTCAAGCCAAAAGTTGCAAGTGCTCCCGTAAACACACTGGCAACGAACGTGATATCTGAGTTCCCAGATTTTTTAAACATAGGGATATCAACGTAATTCATAGTGATGATGAAACCAGACCATACGACTACTCCGAGCCTCACGAATGTTCCAAGCACCTCTATTTGATGTTCTTTATCCTCTACAGCATCTTTCAGCTTTCCAAGGACTCCTTTTTCTTCAGGCGGTTTTCCTTCCATTTATCAACTTTCTTTTGTAAGAACTTTTGAATTTGTTTCTTTATCTTGTCAAATAAAGGAGTAGCAAGGGTGGTAGTAGCTACAGCTGCAACAGCTGCATAGGTAGCCGTTGCGACTACTTCAGCTGAAGGTAAGGGTAGATCTATTTTTACAACAGGAACTCTAAGAGTTGGTTGTTCAGTTTGTGTCTCTGTATCTTCCTTTGGTGCTTCTTCTAGTTCAACTCCTTTCGGAGCTTTTAAATTACTAGGAGGTATAACTACAGGTGGAAACACTGGCATCTCTGCTGATGGTTGCTTTAGAGGGATGCTAGGCATATCTAAAGCTTTAGGAAGTTTTGTTTTAAGGGATGGAAGCTCCACTACAGAGCTGCTATTTTAGACTTACCAGAAGTAACGGCTGCATCTATAGCAGTGAAGTTTTCATTTGTCCAGATAGATGTTGTACCATCTACTTTCTTATATGCTTTGATAAGTTCAAGATGATCTACATTACGTTGTAGCCTATCTTTCCAATCAGCATTTGTTTCATCAGAAGCTTTATTACCATTGATAAGTGTTACGCTATCACCAGCAGCAGTAAAGATAGCTGCTACTTCATTAGTCGTTCTCTCTTCCATTTGTAGATTCCTCTAGTTGTTGTAATGTTTTTAATGCTCCCTGAAGTTCAGTGAAGCGATGTTTAGCAACGTTTATTTGCTCTAATAATTGATTATGATGCTCAGCTACTTGTTGTAGCTCAGTCTTTACTTCTTCAATTTTTTCTAATAGATTTTCCATAGGGTGTTAGGCTGCTTCTAAGGCAGCTACTTTTGCGGATAGTTCTTTAATTGCGTTCACTAAAACAGGAACCAATCTTTCATATTTCATTCCATAAGAAGGATCTTGTTCATCTTCATCTTGATTGACGATAAGCATATTATCTTTCTTATCTGCATATCCATGTTTCTTTTCTACTTCTATTGCTTCTTGAGCTAAGAAACCAATGTGAAGGCGATCACGTTTCTTAGACCCATCAGGTTTAACACTCTTATCATTACTATACCAAGTTCTTCTATCCCAACGATAGGTAACTGGTCTTAACTCCTTAATCCATGAAAGACCATATTTAAAGTCTTCCACATCTGTTTTATCTCTAGAGTCTGAAGAACTAATAGACGTATCAGCACAATAGAAATTAGCAATGCTGTTATTACCAAGAACTAGATTATTTGATCCTGTGGTTATTTGTCCTGAAGGAGAGTCTGGTCTACCAGAAGCTTCACCAATACAAATATTATTGTCTCCTGTGCTTATCGAATAGCCAGCAGCATGACCAACTAGAGTATTTTTATTACCTGTTGTAACATTATGTCCAGAATAATAACCTAAACACTGGTTTTTGTCTCCTGTTGTGTTGGATGCTAAACTATGGTTACTTATTGCAGTGTTATAAAGGCCAGTTGTATTTGCAGTTAGTGCATAATAACCAAAGGCATTATTGTGAGTTCCTGTTGTGTTGGCGTATAAGGCAGCACGACCTACAGCAGTGTTATAAGTACCAGTTGTATTTTCATACATTGCATAACCACCAATAGCTACATTGTCATCAGCGGTTGTATTCTTATTTAAAGCAGCGTGACCTATACCTATGTTGAAACCTCCAGTCGTGTTATCCGCCAGTGAGTAATAACCAATAGAAATGTTTTGATGTCCCTCTGTATTAGAGAATAAAGCTCCCATACCAAGACCAACGTTTCTATATCCAGTGGTAGTATGCTCCATAGAATTTACACCAACCGCTGTATTGTCATACCCAGTTGTGTTTGCTTTTAATGCCTCATGACCAATAGCCGTGTTGCTGGGACCAGTTGTATTGTGATATAGAGTTTGATGTCCAAGAGCAGTATTATATTGTCCTGTAGTAGTTGACCACTGAGAATTATAACCAATCGCTGTGTTATGTCCAGACGTTGTAGCAGATTGCAAGGCATAATGTCCAATTCCAACGCTATAATTTCCTGTTGTATTGCCGCTTAAAGCAAAATTTCCAAGAGCAACATTCCTAATTCCAGTAGTATTAACTCCTAATGTATAACGACCAAGACCGACGTTATAATTTCCACTTGTGTTGCTGTAAAGTGCTCTAAAACCTACAGCAGTATTATCATTTGCCGTACTTGCTGGTAACGCTTGATAACCAATAGCAGTATTGTCGTTTCCTGTCACACATGCATCTAATGCGTAACTACCTACTGCAACGTTTGACGCCCCAGTTGTAAGTAGAGGAGCTGCCGAATAACCAATTCCTACGTTGTGATTTGATGTTGTAACACCTCCTAATGCATGATAACCAACTCCAACGTTATAATTACCTGTTAGGTTGTCATCTAAAGCATAAGCACCTATACCAGTATTACGCTCTGCTGTAGTTTGATAACTGCAAGCAGCTCTACCAACGGCAGTATTATAGATTCCAGTTGTATTTGCATCTAAAGCAATATCACCAACCGCAGTATTCTGGGTTCCTGTAGTATTAGCTTCTAACGCCCGAAAACCAACACCAGTATTATAACTTCCTGTTGTGTTGTGCTCTAATGTTTGACCACCTACTGCCGTATTCATATTTGCAGTTGTATTCGAACTTAATGCGAAAGCACCTAAAGCAGTGTTATTATCACCATCTGTGTTTGAATCCAATGCATTAATACCAACAGCAACAAGATCTTGACCTGATGTATTTACTTTTAAGGCATCATTACCAACAGCGACGTTATTACTTACGACGTTTGCACTTAATGCATTATGACCAATAGCAACATTATAATTACCTGAAACATTAGCATCTAAAGAATAATTACCAACTGCTACATTTTTGAGTCCAGTGTCAGTAGCTTGCATTGCATAATACCCGACCCCAATATTGTTATGTCCTGTAGTAATGCTAGATAACGCCAACCTTCCAACCGCTGTATTTTCTGAGCCAGTTGTGCTTGTAGTTAATGCTGTATGACCAATGGCAGTATTGTTATTTGCAGTGGTATTAGCATCTAAAGCATCATGTCCTACAGCAGTGTTATAACTACCAGTGGTATTATTCTGCATAGCATCTGTTCCAACAGCAGTATTTGATGTACCAGTCGAGTTGTAGTACAAACAATCACGACCTAAAGCAGTGTTGTAACTAGCAGTTGTGTTACTTCTTAAAGCATCTCTTCCTAAAGCAGTGTTTTGTGATCCTGTAGTATGTGTCGTTAATGCATAAGTACCAACAGCAGTATTAGATTGACCAGTTGAGTTATTTGCTAATGAACTACGACCAACAGCTACGTTTGAATCTCCTGTTGTGTTATCAAGTAAAGCATTAAATCCAAAAGCTGAATTATTGTCTGACGTTGTGTTGTAGTACAACGCACCGTGACCCATTGCAGTATTTCTAGTACCAGTTGTGTTTGCATATAAACTAGAGTTACCAACAGCTACGTTCCAACTTCCAGTAGTATTAGCATATAAACTATTTCTTCCTACTGCAACACCACCTGACCCTGTTGTATTAGCTTTCAATGCACTATGACCTACACCAGTGATATCATCTGCTGTGTTATTTACCAACGCTTGATAACCAAGTGCAGTGTTATTACTACCTGTTAGATTTTCATAAAATGCATCTCTACCAACAACAACGTTGTATGCTCCAGTCGTATTTTTTAAACCTGCTGCTGCACCTATAAATGTATTATTTGCTCCTGTTGTTGTAGCTTTACCAGCACTTAATCCAACAGCAGTATTATTAGATGCGGTTGTGTTTGCTAACAAACTTTCCGAACCTATTGCAACGTTATTAGAACCAGTTTGATTTTTCTCTAACGCATAGTAACCAAGAGAAATGTTATAACTTCCAGTAGTATTTAATAAGGAAGAACTAAAACCAACAGCGGTATTATGATTACCTGTTGTGTTGCCTTGTAAAGCTTGTGTACCAATAGCAACGTTATTTGCTCCTGTATTGTTACTAGCTCCTCTTAATGTATTAGCACCAAAAGCTACGTTATTACTTCCTGTTGCTGTTATAGCTGCATTAATTCCAAAAACAGAGTTATTATTGCCTGTAGTTATATCTCTTAAGGAACTTTGACCTACAGCAGTGTTATAACTTCCAGTTGTAGCATATAACAACGAATCCTTACCTATAGCGACATTAGATCCGCCTGTTGTTATGGAAGTACCAGCCTGACTACCTACAGCAGTGTTCGACCCTCCAGTTGTATTAGCGTCTAAAGCCTGACTACCTATGGCTACATTGCTTGCACCTGTTGTGTTTAAGTAGAGAGCTACATAACCAAGAGCAGTGTTATCACCTGCGGTTGTGTTTGCACGTAAAGCATACCTACCAACACCTGTATTACCTGCTCCTGACGTATTTTGCTTTAATGCCTCTCTACCAACTGCTGTGTTGTTACTTGCAGTATTGTTAATTAAAGCGTTTTGACCAACTGCTGTATTCTCACTTCCAGTGACATTATGGTATAAAGCTTGATGTCCAATAGCTGTGTTGTAAATAGCAGTCGTTGCATTGTATAAAGCAGCTTGACCAAGAGCAGTATTACTACCGCCTGTAGTTAAAGATTTACTTGAGTTATAACCTACAGAAGTATTCTGATCACCCGTTGTAATGGCAGTACCAGCATATCCACCAATTAATGTATTATTAGTTGCATCCGTTCCAGTAAAACTATTCCCTGCATTAGTACCAACAACAGTGTTGCTTTGTGCGTCACTGCCTATAGCATCGTTAGCTACATACGCTGCAGTTATTGGTGTTCCTTGCCATGTACCTGTACCTATAGTTCCTAATGTTGTGACATTAGTTGTACCAGCCCAAGCTGCAAGTTCAGAATCAGTAGTTAAATTTCCAGTAGCTGTTACACCACTTTGCCAAGCTGATCCGTTATATACCTTTAGTTCATTAGCACTTGTATCAAAGTAAAGATCACCTGTATCTAAACTAGAGGTTGGTGCTGAACTTGCTACTCGGTATTTATCAGAGAAGTCATTAACGTTAGCTATATTTGTAGCTACTGTATTTACATTTGCTATTGATCCTCCAACATTATTTACGTTAGAGATAGATCCAGCAACTGTAGTTACATTACTATTATTTCCAGCTACGGTATTGACATTACTAATGTTATTACCAACAGTATTTACGTTACTAATACTTCCAGCTACGGTTGAAACCTCTGTAGCTATCGGTACTTGTCTATGGAATGTATAAGTATTTAATGTCGTAGTTGTCTCAACAATCATCCCATAAGCAGTACTATATGTTGTGCTATTAGCTAAACCAGTAATGGTGACTGTTGAGTTACCGACAGTGCCGTTAGCAATTGTCGCCACTCCAGATCCATTGGAGGTAATGCTGCTGCTGAGAGCTTTAATAGATATAAGAGTTCCAGCCCCGTTATTAACGTCAGGGTTAGCGTTAGGAAAAGATGTTTCATTTGCTATTGGTACAAAACCACCTACGTCATCAACAAGATCAATAATCCTGTCATTGATAGCAGCAGTTGTAGCTATTGTTGTGTCGTTATCTGGAAAGGTATCACCATCTTTAATAGTGTCACCTGTGCTTACATTGAAGTATCTAGCGTCTGACTCTGTTTCTGTATAATACCTATTATCTAAAGCTCCAGTAGCTATCTCGGAATCTCCTACTGAGTTTGCTGCTATGTGTTCAGTATTAACAGCATTGTCTGCAAGTTTTGTACCATCAATAATATCAGCTGATAGGTGTTCTCTATCAATACTTCCGTCTACATATTGATTACTGTCAACTGAGTTAGCTGACATGTGTACTAAATCAATACTTCCGTCTACGTATTGGTCGCTGTCAACAGAATTAGCTGACATATGTTCTAAGTCAATAGAACCTACTACATAGTGTTCAGAATTTATTGAGTCATCAGCTATCTTAGTACCATCAACTGCATCTGCAGCTAACTCTGTTCCTCTGATACTACCAGCAGTTACACTGGCTGTTATCTGACCTGATCCAGGTGAGTTATCTGTGATGGTTATACTTTGACCACCGACTACATCAGTAGTTAAAGCTGTATCTATCTTGCTATCTACTCTAGCGTCTATCGCTCCAGACGTAGCAATTCTGGTGTTGTTACTAGCCCATGTTTCAGTGCTATCAAGTGTCTCGTCACCACTGGTCCAAGCAGCATCAATCTTGTTGTTGGACTCCTGTGTAACGTATAAGTTTTGAGTGAAGTTATCGTTTAAGTCAGACGACTTAATAGCTGATCCAGCAAAGAAGTTTGCCTCTAGCTTTGAGTCATCTGTCTCACGGTAGATTCTTAACTTGTCTCCGACTGTTGGGTCATTATTCAGTTTTATGTTCGTTGCGTTATCAAATTGCCACTGACCAGAGCCAGTTCCAAAAGTTTTAGCAACACCATTGATGCTCAATTTTACATCAGTGGTCTTTAAGTATGGAAATGTAAATCCGTAAACTCTTTCGGTGGCATTAGTTACGGTAATATTCGATTCGGTTACAGCCATTGATTAGTTGCATTATTTATCTGGTGGTTTTACTTAACTCCGTATTTTAAGAATTCTTGTTTCTTCGCATAATTCTTTCTTGCCTGACTTGCAGCTCCGTCTATATCATTAGAATCCATCAGGTTTTTAACCTTTTGGTTTCCAAGACCTAAGATATCTATATGTTTATAACGATCATCATTAGCTATTTGCCTTTCAGCTTTTTCTTTAGCCTGATTAATCATCTTCTTAAGTTTTTCATAGACATCTAATTTGTTTCTATGCTTTGCTACTTCAGCTTCGTCTGCACCTGAGTTGATGTATTGACGTAATTTATCCAGATCTCTATTAAAGACTTTATTATGCATAAACTCCTTACTATTAATCCGTTTCCATAGTTGTTGCTGACCCATGAACTTACCAATCAGTTCACGTTCCTCTGGTGTATAAGTAATACCTTTGGAACTAGTCTTGATTTCAGCAAGATCATCAAAACCACTATTCAATAACCATAGTCTCCATGGTTCATTACCACCATGTACCTTGACTGGGTTAACAGCATTTAAAGCTCTAAGGATAGGGTTGTCTATTTCATCAATCTCTTCACCAGTCCAGTGGTCAATCTTAGAATAACTCATGTCTTTAAAGACGGTATTATTCCTGACATAACCTAAGAAATCATTGTAGATCTCCTTCTGAGCATTAGTAATACCTTTAGCAATAACACCATGTAAACCAGATTGGAATGATGCTGCTCTTACATTTTGAGCTGCTAGACGTTTAAACGCACCTTCATCACCTCTTACCATTGCAGCAATAGGTTCTATACCTTGTAGTGGAGATTGATTTAGATATGTGGCTGCTATTGTCCACATGACTTTACTGTGTAATTCCTCAGTCATGTTTGAACCCAAGGCTGTTTGATAGAAAGCCATATCTCCCATTAAGTTGAGGAATTGCTCAACCATTGGTATGCCTTTGAAGCTAACCCATGAGTTTCCTATCTTGACAGTGTTAGGTTTCCAGCCTCTCTTCTTAAGTTTAATTAATTCATTATGGTTAACAGGTCCATTACCTCTAACACCACCAGACATTGCATACATATAAGCAAGTGCGGTAGTACCAGCACCCATCATTAGACGACCTTCATACTCATCTTTCAAATTTCTGAAGATTGCCATAGCCTCTGGTGTTTCATCAAAGTTCTTTACACCATGATCCAATAGAGTTTTTTTAATCAACTCCATATCATTCGTTCTAGCAGCCATAAGTACGTCTCCATACTTACCAATGCCAGGTATCAGAGATACAGGTGTATAAGACATTGCCAGCTTGAGTTGGTTCATGCTTGTTCGTGGGAACATCATGAGACTCTTCAAGACAGGCATCTTGTTTAACCAAGGATTAATAGCTTTACTAAACCCATCATCTAGGTTTAAAGCTATTTCACCTGATGCTCTCTTAGCTGCACCTTCCTTTAGCAAGCCTTGTTTATCAAACATCTTGCTGTAGTTAAGTTCTTCAGCATTCTTAAGCTTTTGTGTAAATACTTCTGGATCTAGACTCTTACCATGTTTAGTAAATACCTCATCATAAGCAGCTAACCTTGATTGGAAGGTAGCCATGAATGTATCAGTGTAGGCATCAATACTAGACATACCTGTCACACCTGTTCTTAACCAAGGTTGACGAGCTATCTTGCGTTGCCAGTTAGCCCATCCATACATGAAGTTATTGATGTGATCACCGTCTTTTAACCAGTTCTCAGCGTAATCATCTAAGACTTCCCAAGTATTGCTATCTTCTAGAACAAAGTCTTTACGAGCCGCTTGCATCATGAAGTCAGGATCTTGATGAACCTTCTTCATTCTCTTAACAGCATCATCTAAAGCTCTTCCAGCTGTCTCAAACATGTCACCATACATATATGAAACTCTCTCTAAAGGTTCTAAATCCCTCTTAAGAACTGAAGTAACACTTGCACGGCTAAATGCAGATATAGGTTTAAGGATAAGCATGGAACCATTACCTACAGCTGCTCTAAGACTTGATAGACCTGATAACACATTGTTATAGGTAACAGCCCAAGCACCCTTGGAGAATTGATTCATCTGCATACCACTAATACCTAGTTCAGGTACAGCTTTGTTGTAGATAAGACCACCTGGACTTAGATGGTATTTAGCAAACTTCTGTAGTTTGATTAAGGTGTCTACATTTCCATTGCTAGTGTCGTATGCCTTCATTAAGGTACGAGCTAGTTTTGGATCTTTAGCAGCAGCTGCATCAAGCTCTTTTCTAAAGGCTTTGTAGTTGTTTCTAACAATCTTTTGTTTCTCACCAAACTCTTGAAGAGTTTTGATTGCTATTTCACCTGTATCTTCTACTTCATCTATCCAATGCTTCCACCATTTTCTGTTGTTTAACTGCCAACCAGCTACAAACTTAGAGATACCATATTCAACTTCTAGCACTTCAAGCTTATCTTGTAAGTTCTTAAAGACTTGTTGATCATCTAATAGGTTTTTGAACTGTACTGGAGCACCAGCTTTAGCTGAAACCTCTGCACCTAATGTGTGCATTACTCTTGCTGAGGACTCAGTTATTTCTCTACCTACATAAAGGTTGATCAAGTCAAATATTGCTACAGCTGCAGCTTCAGCAGTGCTTTCATCTAAGTAGTCTTGTTTGATCTTTTTACCAAACTCATTAAATAGATTCTTGCTATCACGTACATTTGGATCGCTTAGAATTTCTCTTAAAGCATCACCAGTACCTGCCTTCATAATCCTGTTGTAGACCTCAAAGACACGTTCACCAGCTACTTTATTATTAGTTCTAAATGCACCTTGTACGGCTTTATAGTTATCAGCCTCTGTTGCATTCTTTGTGACCTCAGAAAGAACCTTACGTGTGTTAGGTCCAATTATCATTGCCTCTTCCATAGCCGTGGTGTATGGCTTTGTAGGTACACTTAATGGATCTATAGCACCAGCTATCTGAGCATCAACATCTACTACGTTTTGAACAGCTGCACCTGGAGGTGTATAGCTGACGTTAGTTAAGTTCTTATCACTAGCTAATGATGGTGTTATGTCAGGATCGAAATTAGTAGTGTTTTGAGATAGTTTCCTAAGTGCTCTCTGATCTCTAACAGCATCCTTCTGTCTTTGTCTATTTTTAATGAATGACTCACCAGGGTTTTGAGTTGCCTTAGATGCACCAGTGGTGACAGCTTGGTTGATAAGTAATGCTCTCTCTTCTTCTAATGCTTTAACCTGATTTGGTTTTAAAGTTCCACTATTAATAGCCATGTCAAGATCGACAATTCTATTCTTAGTGTCTCTCTCAACATTCTGAATTAATACATTACTCTTCCACGCTTTTGATTTCTTACTGGTTGGTAGTATTCCACGTAGTAGCGGTTTACCATAATTAAGACCATAACCAATTAAATCACCAAGACCACTAAGTACAGTTTCATCTATACCAGCTAATAGTCTATTAAATCTTGGATCAGTAGCATCAGCATCAGCTAACGCACCAACATCAGGGAAGAATCCATCAGGTCCGAAATACTCTGGGTATGCCTTGGCTAATCGTGCAAAGTTATCAGGGTGTGTAAGTAACCTATTATTAGGATCTTCACCAAAGTCACTGATACCTGCAATAGCACCGTTTATTAGACCAACACCACCAACATTAGCTACAGCTTTAGTTAAACCTGTTAGTTTTGTACCTGCTAAATACTTTCCATAAGCACCTGTAGTTGCAACAGTTGGAACTATGACACTAGCTATCTCTCTAAACTTAGCTGCACCTGGGTTATTAAACCTTGTTAGATCATCCCAAGTATCGTCTATACCACCTAAACCTGGTATTGAACCTATGATATCAAAAGGTACGTCTAGCGTACCCATACCAGTCATATAAGCCCAGTTAGCAGGGTTAGCGTTGAGAGGTCTATTTCTATGCCACTCAACAAAATCAGATCCTGTCTCTTTTACTTTATCTACAATATTCTTCTGTGGCTCTTGATTAGGTTTCCCTCTCTCAGCAGCCTCATTAAGCTTTTCATAAACAGCTACTCCTTCTGCTTGTGCCTCAGCCTCTGACTCCTCTGGTGTTTTGTAGGTTGGGTCTTCCTCTCTAGCTTTCTCAACTTGAGTAGCCCTGTATTCGTTAAGAAGCTTCTTTTGTAATTCTATGTCTTCAGTTTCCATTGAACGGTACCCATTGTTTTAATGTAAGGTTGTAATCTTTACGATCATCAACTTTTGCTTCTTCTACGGTTTGAGGAACTACAATTCCTTGTGCAGCATTGACGTTCTCTTGAATAGTTTTAGTAACTCCAGGTGACATGAATCTAGGATCTCTAGTTGATGCAGGGTTCATTGTCCATTGAAGTGTTTTCTGAACGTCTACCAAAGTATCTAGAGTTTTGATTATATGTTTACCTTGTGGGTCACCAGTTTGTGTATGCCATACTCTTCGAAAGTCTTCTACATCTAAGTCATGCTTTTCGAGTAACTTATCAGATTCAGCTACTTTAATTTGTGCTCTAAATAACTCCATAGCTGTGCCAGGGAGTATCTTCTCTAGATCAAGTAGTAGTTGTGGATACCTAAAAGGTTGACCAGCTTTGATACGAGCACTAGCTGTTTTAATTTGATCAACACTTAAGAACAATCTTTTATTAATTAAAGTTGGATCTTTAGCTAGTGATCCAGCTATCTCAGCTTTCTCAGCACTGTTTAAAGGTGTGTAGTCATTCTTTGATTTCTTAGCTATCTGTAAAGCAGCTGGTTGAGCTTGTGTGAAGTAGTTAGCTTGCCTTTCATTCCCATCATCAGAATATCTAGTTACTCCATATTTACCTGTAGTACCCTTACCTTCTTCCTCTATCTGTTTTGTAAGACTAATAGTACAAGCTTCTGAATCTTCCGAGGTAACTGTACATTTTCTCCACTGAGCTTTTGCTTGCTCAAGCTTTGTAAAATAACTTGGATCAATAGAGCCACCTTTCTTTAAATCTTGATCTACTAAAGCATTCTTTAACGCACCTTCAATTCTATCTTTATGAAGGTTTTTATAATCAGCTTTATCAAGAATAGCGTCTCGTCTAGCTACCTCTTGTCGTATCTCAGGAGTGACAAAACCATCAGGTATTGTTGGATCATCTAACTCTTCAGATGTTAAATTGTAATCCTCTTTAAATAGTTTAGTGTAGTGAGATGTGTACCAGTCTCCATCTAACTTACCTTCAACACTGGTTTCTAAATACTTACCATATCTATCCTGTAAGATTGCACGATCAATACCATTTGGATTGAGTTTTGACTTAGCCATCTTCTCAATACCTTCTTTAACTATATCCCTAGAGCCATTCCAACCGCCTGGCTTACCTCTGTTTTTAAGGTAAGTATCAAACGTCTTCATTGTTGTTTCTTGAATACGCTTAGTAGCTTCAGCTTGGTTCTTTTCTTTAGTTGCTCTATTTTGTGCTCTAGTAGCCATTATCCCTGGAAGGATATCTGAGTACCAATTCTGTTTACCTTGTGCAGCTCCTATTGCTCGTATTACGTGTTCATCACTTGGAAATAAATTAATATCTTCCAGTGTCTCTTTTACTATAGCTTTTTGTTCTGCTCTGGTTTTATAAGTACCATCTGCATTTGGTATGGTTCCAACTTGATAAAAGTAATTCTCAAGTGCTTCACCTGCATCAGTTTCTTTAAAAGTTTTAGTAGGTGATAGTGCTGCTTGGAGAACTGTTTTTTGACCATTAGCTCTAGTTTCAGCATTATTTATTGCATCTCTTAACTCAGCTCTAGCAACAATCGTATTTCTACTCTTGTGCATCCTCTCTATCATTGGAGAAAGGAAGTCGGTACTTAGATGTTGATCGTTTCCATTCTCATCTTTAACGATAAGATTATTAGCTCTTAAATACTCAGGTGTAGCAGCTTGTATAAAGGCTTGTATATCTTCTGTTTTTGATATACCTCTATCTGCTAATTGCTTTTCAAGCCATGGTTGCCATCTATCACCAGCCAGTATTGAATCTGCTTTAAGACGTGCATAATCATCAAACTTAGCTCTGCCTCTGACCCATTCCACTTCTGGAACAGTGTGACCATCAATGATCATTTGATCAGCTACATCATGAAAACCTCTACTCTTATCATATGCTGCATCATCCAATAACTCCATTCTTAACTTGGTCTGATCACTCTGACCGTTAGTCATGTAGTAATTGAAGGCATCATTGTATGAGGCTTCCCAATCTTTCTTTTCGCTTGTCTTATATGCGTCGTATAGAGTTTTACTGTAACCGATTATTTCTTGGATCTCTTTACCTTGAGCTTCAATCTTTTTGATTTCAGCTTGGTTATTTTGTACAGCTTGTGCTCTATTAACTTGTAGTGCATTTTGTCTAGTTTGACTTGCTAAACCATCAATACCTGCAATCTGCTTTAAGTTAGCTTCTTCTTTTTGATTAGTAGCTTGGATGTCAGCCGCAGCTTTAGCATCCTGATTCTTTCTATCTTGAAGTGCTCTTTCTCTTTTATCGTCGTCGTCTTTAAGTTTAGCCTCTAGACGAGTAAGAGATATAGCACCATAATCTAAATTACTGTAACCCTTACCACGCATGGTGGGTTCAAATTGTACTTTAGCCATTAGTTAATTTATGGATTCATAGTTGTGTCCCAATAAGTCATACCAGCATCTAAATCATTACCACTCCAAATACTATTGGTATTACTTGGTGTGTTACTGAAGCTGCTATTTCCGAACTTTGCCGTGGCATAACTCGAAGCTGCTGATGTTGCTGCACCTGCTAATACACTTCCCCAACTAGGTACCTGTACCGTAGACACACCCTTAATAGGTTGTGGTCCAAAATCAAAGTCCTCTAGTTCTCTAGGTAGTTGATATTCAGCTAGTGGTGTTTCTAGTGGTTTTAATGGTGCTATTGGTTTTGATGGTCTTAGCATCCTTCCAGCCTCTGTTTTTAGTACAAAGTCTCGTAGTTTCATACGACTAGATCTATCAGCACTAACAATGTTTTCAGTAAGGATTGCTACTTGCCTACCTTCATCCGCTAGTTGAGATTGAGCAGCCTTAACTGCACTTCTACCAGTCTGAGAAGTAGCTCTCATCTCACCTTTCTTTTGAATACTTTCAATTATGTTTGCTTCATTTTGGAAGGCGAATTGTTGCCTTGTTTCAAACCGTTCCATTGCAGCCTGTTCTTGGGCTGAACCTATAGCTTGATCAGCAAAGAAATTAGACCTTCTAAATAGTTCTAATTGACCTTGGTGTTGAGCCTCTTGAATCTTTAACTGATGTCTCCAATTCCTTAGATTATTCTTATCTTTAAATTCAGCTAATGCTTTCTCATTCTTTTGAGTAAGTTCAATAGCTCTGATCATCTCATCACGTTGAGCGATAAGACGATCTTTTCCCATATTCCAGAGAGGAAGATCGTACTCGTCGTACTTCTTCTGTAAGAATGCTTCCTCTTTGTTCTGTGATTTCTTGGCTGATTTCCTACCAAATATTCCGCCTATTAAGCTTATACCGCCTGAAATGGCAGCATAGGTTAATGGATCTGACATATCTTAAGTCCTCCTATAAAATCTCGGTGAGTAGTTTCCTTCCCACATCATCGAGTTAAGAGAGACGGGAAATGGTGAGTCATTAAAGACTCGTAAGCTGAAGTTTTTACTACGTTGGTGTATTGGTATTGTTACGACTCTTGATTCATCTAGTGGTACGTCATCAGCTAGGTATTCGTTAGCCATCTGTGATGGTGCTAGTTCATACCATTCGTCTAGGTAGATAAGTATTGCATCACCATCAGCAGGTGCTGAATTAAACCTTATCTCTGTATCACTTAGGAAAGTAAATGCGGTAGTTGTGACGTTGTTTATCTTGACCTTTACTTGGTTTCTATCAATAGGGTTTAAATCCCCTGCTACCCAAGGAAAGTCAGTTGTAGTAGCATCACCTGTGTATTCACGTTTACCTGCAAATCTACCAACAGCATTCAACTTGAAACTCAACAGACCTGATAGACCTGTATCAAACTTGAGTCTTGCTATCGTTAAACTTCCAGTAAAATCTGTTGATTTACCCTCTGGATCTAATTGATAGTAGATCTGTGGAAGAGTTAAATCAAAGTCATACGCATATCCAACATAGACGTTAGCAGCGTTATTAGATAGATCTAATCCATCAACAATAAAGAATGTACCGTCAGAGTCTGAAGCTACTTCAGCTGTAACTGTATAACCTGAGTTGTTATATGTACCAGCTGCAGTTGTACCAGCAACTAGAACTATATTCTTTCTATCAGTTAAGTTAGCAAAAGGTATATAACACTTAGATCTAAGGTTAGCTGAGTCATAGACAACAGTCTTTAAATTAGATCCTGTTAAACCATTACTAGCTGGTGTATAAAAGTCAATACATGGGTTAATCTTTTGACCATCAGAGTTAGTGATGATAGCTGCTTCTGGACTCTGAGTTAGGTTTGCATCAGATAGAACATACTGACCACCTTGCTTAGTAACACAGTACATATCATCCTGATCTATAGCCATATTCTGTACAGTTCCAGGAAGTTTCCACTTAAACCAAGACTCCATCAACAGTTCTTTACCATCGGTGTATGTCTTGTAAAAGAAGACCTCATTACTTGCCTGACTAGACATAGCAATAAATTCATTCTGAATACTAGCTATAAGAGTATCTACATCAATCGTTATCCACTCATTAACAACCCTTCCTATATCTAATATGTCTGGGTTCTCTTGTAAACCCCTAGTTGTCATAGCAAACACCCTAACAAAGTTAGGAGTCTTACTGATGAAATTCATGTGAGTACCAACGTCTATCGGATCAACCTCATCACTCATTTCCATATTTGATATAGGTCTAATCTTTGTAGATGTTGGTGTTAAAGGTCCATCATCTGAGTAGATAAGGAACTGTGCATTCTTACTGAAAAGAGTCAAACCCTGTCTAGCAGGTAATATTCCATGTAATTTAGTAGGTCTTACAGAAGCTACGTTTACATCTATTGGATCACCAGCCGTAATTGTCCTAGCTGATGCTGCATATAAATCAAAAGGTGCTTTAGCTTTACTAAGGATTATATTATCCTCAGATAAAAAACCTAATCTATCGTCATGATAGAAAGTTCGTTTGATTGTCTTACCTACAAAGCTAGGGTGAGGAACTGTATTATCATCACCAGCTAATCTATCTACCCAAGGTATAGGTTCTAATATAAAAGCATTACTACCAGTGTTCCTTAATCTATAAGGCATCGTAGTTGGTGTTAAACCAGCAGAGGCTTCTGGACCTATGGTTTCCTTCCAATATCCACTACCAGCTGCACCATTATCTGCTACAAACTTTGCATAGTAGTTATCAGCATCAGTTGATACAGAATTAACTACAGTAACTACATGATTATGAAATGAGTTAGGAGGTAGATGTGAAGGATTAGATACCCAATCTTGGAATACAACTAATCTCTCATTATCGAAACCACCCTCAGCTGCAAGTGCAAAGGGAGTTCTAGTATTACTTAGTACATAATCTAATTGTAGAGATGTTCCGTATTTAGTTACAGTTAAGCCAGTAATATTTTTATTATTTAAAGCTGTCTCTAGACCATCAAGTATGTCATCAAACTTATCTGATGCTCCAGATGTATATGTAGCTGTTTGGTTAACACTATTAGCTGTATCTTTAAATGTTATCTTCCATGTTTGACTGAACATCTGTTCAGCAGTACCACTTAGTAAAACAGTACCTCTACTAGCTGCTATAAAATCAGTAGGTGCAGTCTGTGTAGTTACAGTAACTGAGTCATTACATATAATAGTAGATGCTTGTACTGATAAGACATCATAGTTAGCTCTAGTTAGACCAGTTAAGTAAGCAGCTGCAGATTCTGTAGTCGTATAATCCCACCTAGCATTGTTATCAGCAATATCTGACCCAGTACCAGTTGGACCTCCAGAACCTGCAGATGTACCCGCTGTATCACAAGTGTATATTTTACCGCTATCGTTTTTTACTTTATCTCCAACAACATATGCTGTACTTGCAACCCAGTTTGGAGCATCAAGTGTGACAGTACATGCAGCACCTGTAACTGCATTCCATATATACACAGAGCCGTTAGTGTTTCCTGATTTAGGAGTAATACATCCTACATATCTATCTGTATCTCTATTGATGTAGAACCACTTAGCACCATCTAATTGAGTACCAGTGAAGTCTGCACCACCTGTTGTTTTTAATTT
>VTLG01002767.1_pt1 | contig 18439 bp, 25 predicted proteins | sample 4694571 | NCBI WGS metagenome assembly VTLG01 (sample SAMN12604809, study PRJNA352737) | marine metagenome | biome: ENVO:00000447; feature: ENVO:00000209|ENVO:00000569|ENVO:01000036; material: ENVO:00002151; isolation source: viral sequences binned using virsorter ... | reverse complement strand
TACCATCGTGGTCAGCAATATCGACGGCAGTAACAATGCGGACGTCTCAATTTTTTTGAATGACGGCGCGGCCGGCGCAGGCAGCACCAACCGCGCTATCGTTAAGACTGTCGTTGTGCCGGCGGACGCTTCGCTGGTCGTCATCGACGCCAACAGCAAGCTGTACCTCGAAGAAAACACCAGCATCACCGCCTTGGCCTCGGCAGCGAGCGATCTCGAAATCATTGTATCGTACGAAGAGATCAGCTAACCATGGCTCGCTTGATCGGCAACGTTGACGCCACCGGCTCGCTGTCGACGAGCATATCTACGCCCGCGACGAATGCGAGTGCGGTGAGCCTGTATTTGCCGTTTGACACCAATACAAATGATAATAGTGCTAATTCGCATTCAGTTACGGCGAATGGCAACGCAGCCGTGTCTGCCAGTCAATCTCAGTTTGGCGGAAAAAGCCTGGCGCTCGATGGCAGTGGTGACAGCCTTTCTCTTTCTCATACAAGCACTTTGCAAATGGCCGGCTCAGATTTTACTATTGAAGCCTGGGTTTATATTTCCGCGCATAAAAATTTTAATTACATCTTTAGTTATAGTTATCCGTTGCAGTTAGTAGTAGATTTGAACGGTAACTTGGAAATCTACGTCAATGACACGGATAATTCCACAAGCTACTCATCAGTTATCGGCTCTACAACCTTATCGACCGGCACGTTTCACCACATAGCCGCCATCAGGAATGGTTCGACCCTACAGCTATTCGTAGATGGCTCGGCAGATGGATCGACTTCAATAAGTTTCAACCTCGCGACGCCAACCGCGTTCACACCACGCATCGGTGACTGGGGTGATGGAGGATACAGTTTCAACGGGTATATAGACGACTTCCGTGTGACAAAAGGCTTCGCCCTGTACGATCAAAACTTCGTACCACCTTCCCAGGCGGTCGGCGCATCGCTTAGTGGCGGGAACGAAACGAACAGCACGACCGGATTCACGTCGCTCTATCTGCCGTTCGATAGTTCCGTTACAGCTGACGGCAGTCCAATAAATCATTCAATAACGGCCAATGGTGGAGTGAATATATCCTCGACCCAGGCAAAATTCGGCTCATATAGCGCCGCCTTTGACGGCAGCGATGATCAACTGACTTTTACATATGACACCGGTCAATATTTTGGAACCGGCGATTTCACAGTAGAGCTATTTGCTTACATCAATGGATACTCATCGGGATATTTTCCGATGATTTTTCTGGGATATCCCGGTGCTTTCGGCGGCACTGCGGCATCATTTGGCATGGGATTTGAAAATAGTGGCGGCAAATTAAGATCAAATGTTGGTGGTGCTTACATAGATCATAACAATGTATCTATTAGTACTGGTCAGTGGTTGCATATCGTCGGGTGTCGACAAAATGGTGTTTATCGAACATTTGTTAATGGAGAACTAAATGGTTCGACAGCAAACACAAATAATATCGCCGCAGGATCGGGCGACTCGTCGATTGGAGCGGCTAGGTTTGGCGGCGGCTCAGGTACGTTTTACGGAGCAAACGGGTTCATCGATGACGTCAGGGTGCTAAATGGCTTGGCTAAATACACGGCTCCATTCACACCGCCGACAAGTGCAGTAACCGCCACCGTCAGCCAAACCCGCAACGACCTGGCGGTGTTGTATCTGCCGTTCGACGATGGGCTAGAAGATAAAGCGCGCAACCATCCTGTGACGGCATACGGCAACGCGGCGATCTCTGCCACGCAAGCACAATTTGGCGGCAAAAGTTTATCTCTTGATGGGACAGGAGATTATTTAGACATTCCTGATAATAGTTTTCACTTTGGAAGTGGCGATTTTACAGTCGAGTGTTGGTTGTATCACTCAAGAGATTCTCAAAGTAGCCAAGCAACTTTTTTAGATTTTAGAAATTCAAGCAGTAATGGTTTTGCTTTGACAATTACTAGCAACGGATATTTAGGAGTATATAGCACGGCTGCAGGTAATCTTATAAGTGCTTCGAGCTCTACAGAAATGAGCAAAGACGCTTGGCATCATTTTGCTTATTGTCGTTCTGGTACGACTGGAAAAATATTTGTCGATGGAACAGAACTAGGCTCTGCCACGGACAATGCTAATTACGCCAGTACAAGTTTGCGGATTGGCGCAAGGTACACCGGAAATGTGCAATATTACGTCGGCTACATAGACGACATCTTGATAAGTAATATAGCGAAATATACTTCAGCCTTCACAGCACCGACAGCCGCCAGCGGCGGCGAGGTTTTAGGAACCACCACCGACACCCGCACATTCTCGTCCGTCTGGAACCTTAACAGCCCCGAGGTCACCGAGGCGTTCAAGGCCGGTACTTGGCCGACAGGTCCGTTTGACAGTCGCATCTCGCTCTACCTGCCTTTCGACGTCGATGTTCAAGACGATAGCAGTTACAGCCACAGCGTGACTGCGACTGGGTGTGGTGTTTCAACAGCACAAGTTAAATATGGCGCGCAAAGCTTAGACATGGCGAGTAACACCGCCAATGGTAACGTCGCGACAGAATATTTGACGATCCCAGATCATAGTTCTTTCGACTTTGGCAGTGGTGATTTCACTGTCACCGCGTGGGTCAATTTAGATAACAGCGCCGGAAATAAAACATCTTCAGTGGTGCTAAATAAAAGTGTGAGTGGAGCTTCGAGCAACAGCTCATTTTACTTCGGCGCGGGTAAAAACGGCCCATCGCTTTATACTTCGGCAAGTGGCAGTTCTTGGAATGGAACGCAGCTAGAAAGTTCTACTTCTATAACTCCTGGCAACTGGGTTCATATCGCTTGGGTGCGAGATGGAAACGTTTTTAGAATTTTTCAAGACGGCACACAGACCGCGTCGACTACAGCAAGCATCACAATTTATACGTCAACAAGAGATGTCGATATTGGCCGACAAAGCACCAGCGGGTCCGCCTTTAAGGGCTACATCGATGACCTCAGAGTGATCAAAGGTCACGCCGAATATAGTAGCAATTTCACGCCACCAACCGGCCCGAGCGGCGGAGTGATTTGATGCCACGAGCGATACAGTTTGACCCGACTGCTTCTCATACAACGGTCACGTCCAGCACAGGTGGATTTGCATGGGATACCACAACAAACACGTCATATTACACTTTCGACGACAATTTTACGGTCCAACGCTCAGGCAGTTCAGCATGGGGCTACGCCGCTATCTCCTCAGCAACTTTTAGTTCTGGGAAATATTCTTTCGACCTCAAAGTAAATTCGACCCCAAGCGGAACTAAAAGAACAAATTTCGGTATTGTAAAATCTGGCAACGAGGACGATGGAGGCAACCGCTGGCTTTCAGGAGGTAGTTGGAGTTCTAGTCAAGCAGCCGGCGTTCAGCGTGAGAGCTACAGTACAAATGATTATTTTACAATAAACGTAGACTTTGACAGTGGCGCACTTGATATTCTTTTGAATAATTCTTCGGTCGGAACAGACAGTTTTACAACAGGCGGAAACTGGCACCTCGCTTTTCAGGAATACGGCTACACAGCCGAGTTTGAGGCACAAAATCAAATTTATGCGCCGCCGACTGGTTATACAAAAATCACACGAACGAGCGGAGTGACAGTGAGTGTTAATAACACGCGCTCGTATTCGTCAGTGTTCGACATGCGCTCGCAATACAAAGAGCGCGCCGCCGGAAACTGGCCGACTTAGGAGATCAAAAATGGTGATGTATTCAAACGCCGGCGCCTACCCGGTGGCGGCGCTGCCCTTTCGCGTGCGGCGAATCAATGGTCTCACCTACACCGCTGAGGCGGTGGCTGAACATCTGGAAGATGAGACCAATCCGTGGTCCGAGGTCAGTGACCCACCGGCCTACGATTCAAGCACGCACACCTTGAGCTGGGACGGCGCCGACTGGGTTGTCTCTGAAATCGTTGAGCCGGAGCCTGAGCCGGAACCCGAGCCGCAAACAGGACCGGATGAAGTCACCGGCACATCGACATTCGACTTTATTTTCGCGCAAAGCGGCCCTGACCCAATCGTCGGCATTACGAGCGGCGACGCAGTGTTGGCCGGCGACGAAACACCAGACGGAGTTTAAGATATGGCAAGCAGTGCGAGCGCCAGTCTGCAATTGGAGATAATGGCCACGGGCGAAAACTCAGGCACCTGGGGGCAAAAATCCAACACTAACTTGCAGATCCTTGAGGACGCAATCGCCGGCACTGAAGCGATCACGCTCTCGTCAAGCGACGTGACGTTAACCGACACGCAGTTTACCTTTGGCCAGCAATCACACGCAGCGATCTTGAGCCTGACCGGCACTCTTTCGGGTAACGTAAATATCATTGTGCCGACTCGGTCTAAAACGTATCTCGTGAAAAACGGCTGCACCGGCGCGTTCACCGTCACAGTCAAAACCGCTAGTGGCACCGGTGTTGTCGTAGACCAAGGGCTAACGACCTTAGTGCGTTGCGATGCGACCAACGTCGTGCGGACAGACAGCGCCAATCGCATGGCGTTTTATGAAGGCACTGTTTCCGTCAGTTCCGGCGTGACCACTTCGGTAACTTTCAGTTCATCGAACCGGGTGCATGACGAGCACGGGTTAATGAATACGTCAAACAACCGCTTTGAGGCGCCAGCAGACGGCAAACTGGCGTTGGTCGTGTTCAACTTCGTCGGCGTGATGACAAGCACCAACACCGTTGGCGGCGCGGTGCAGCAAAACGGCACAAGTTATGCCGGCTCGTCTAACCCGCCAGCGGCCTGGGGCGATCAAGGCGAAGACCCCGACGGGAACGGCAAGCGTGGCACGGTTACCTTTCTGACGCCGATCACGAGCGGCGATTATTTTGACTTCAAACTGTACACGAGCGAGACCAAAACTGTTTCGTTCAGCGTTTACGTGGAGATCGTGCGATGACCGCGGTGCTGCAAATTCAAACTTATTGGGTGTTGCCAGACATCATTAGAGCAGCCGGACAGGATATAAAATCGGCCTACGTGGCTGACAATTTTCTCTATCTGCCAGATGTGTCTCAGGTCGATGCTGACGCCGCCCTGGCGGCCTATGATGACGTATCCAGTCAAGAGACCAAGCAATGGGCAATTGTCCGCGACCAGCGCAATGCCAAGCTAGATGCATCTGACTGGACGCAGATGGCGGACAACGGCATGTCGTCAGCAGTCCGAGCGGCTTGGGTGGACTACCGCCAAGCCCTGCGTGATATCACGACACAAACCTTGCCGGTGACCTGGCCGACGGAGCCGTCCTGATGGCTTACACTGCCGTCTCTCCGCGGGCAGGCATCTTCGCAGATCAAGCGCCCGCGGATGCCGCCGGCTTCTATGTAGCGGGTAGCAATGTTAGGTTTGTGCAAGGCCGCGCAGAGACAATCGGCGGATTTGTAAAACACACCACGCAAACGACCACGGGCATTTCTCGCGCCATCACGTCATGGGCTCAGATTGACGGTCAGATTGATACTGCTGTTGCCAGCGCGACCGCTGTGCAGATCAGTCAGGGCGGGCAGCTTGCCGACATTACGCCGTACCGATCAACAGGCAGTCTATCGTCGCCTTTTACGACCACCAATGGGTCGGCGACAGTGACGGTTGCTCACAGTGGTCACGGAGCAATCACGGGCGACCGCGTGATTTTTGCTGGTGCAAGCGCCGTCAACGGGCTGACGCTGAACGGCGAGTTTACGGTCACCAAGGTAGACAACAACAGCTATACAATCACGGCCAGCAGCAACGCCAGCGGATCAGGGTCAGGTGGCGGCTCAGTAACCTACCAATATCTACTATCGGTCGGCCAGGTGGACTCCACGTTTCAGTACGGTTGGGGCGTCGGCACTTGGGGAGAGTCGACATGGAATACCGCGCGTCCTGCTTCTGACACAGTGTTGAATGCCCGCACATGGTCTCTCGCACCGTTTGGTGAAGACCTACTCTTGGTTCACAACGACAGCGGCGTAATTTACTTCTGGGACGCTACCAACGGCACGACGACACGGGCGACGGCACTGGCAAATGCGCCCACCGCAAACCTCTTGGCCGTGGCGCCAGAAAGCCGTCACGTAATCGCATTTGGTGCCGGGGGAGACCCCTTAAAAGTGGCTTTCAGCAGCGCCGACCAGCCGACGGTCTGGACCCCCAGCGCGACCAATAGCGCCGGAGATCAGCGGTTAATCGACGGATCAGAGATAAGAGCGGCCATTCAATCCCGCGGCGAGATATTGGTGTTGACCGACACGGCGGTCTATTCGATGACGTTTGTTGGCGGCAACTTTGTTTTCCGCTTCCGACGCATCGGCGCCACAGGTCCAATCTGCGGACCAGCGGCTATCGCAGAGCGTGACGGCTTGGTGGCCTGGATATGTACCGATGGCACATTCTACGTTTACGACGGCAAGCTCCGTCAGTTGCCATGTCCGGTCAGGAGAGCCGTCTTTGACGATATCAACCTGACACAGCGCGTGAAGATAAACGCTGGCGTCAATGGTGCCTTTGGCGAGTTTTGGTGGAGCTACCCGAGCGCCAACAGTTCAGAGCCCGATAAGGTCGTGGTTTGGGCCTATGGCCAAGGCACCGATGTTTGGTGGCTCAGTGACGATCTAGGCCGCACAGCATGGGATGCCGCGGGTGTTATCGCGCAGCCTCTTGCCACAGCGAGCAACTTGCTAATTTACGAACACGAAAGCGGCACATCGGCAGATGGGTCAGCACTGACGACCTTCGTGGAGACGGGTGATGTCGACATTAACGAGGGCAATGATCTTTACAATCTTAGTGATTGCATCCCTGACCTGGATTTGGTGGGCGCCGACGCTGATAACAAAGTAGACCTGACCTTGAAGTCTCGTATCTACCCTCTCGGGGCGCAGACCTCGAACGGGCCACATCAGATCGGCGCTGACACAACGAAGCTGTCTATCAGAGCGACGGGCAGACAGATCGCCTATCGCTTGGCAAGCAACTCAACGAAGTTGTTCTGGCGCGCCGGCAAGCAACGGTTCGACGTTGAGCTGTCGGGCGGTCAGCGATGAGCCGTTTACCTGAGGCGCCGGGCGAGTATGACCCAGGGGCGTTTAATCAGCTTATTGCTGACCTTGAGCGATCAGCCTCCAACAGCGCCGGCACCGCCGCCCGAAACTTCACGCCGACCAACAGCACAAAGCGGCGTTCGTTTGATAGCAGCACTGTCACGCTTGCGGAGTTGGCGCAGGTGGTGGCGACGTTGATTGATGACCTGAGCGATAGTGAATGATTGCTGCTGATACGTGGGCAATAGCCTCGCCAATGCTGCAATCCGCGCTCGAATATCAAGACACACACGACATACATGACGTCAAGGCTGCGCTTGATGACGGCTCCGCACAGTTATGGTGCGGCTGGAAGTCATGCGTGGTCACAGAGATCGTCGAATATCCGAGGATGAATGCCTGCCGAATATGGCTCGCGGCGGGAGACAAGAGTGAGTTGCTAAGTCGCATGCTCGCTGACATTGAAAAATGGGCCAAAAATCAGGGTTGTAGTAAAATAGAGGTGGTCGGCCGGAAGGGCTGGCTACGCGTGTTGCAGGACTTTGAACAGCCTCACACCGTGTTGGAGAAACGACTATGAGTAAAGGCGGCGGGTCGCGAACCGTTGATACGGAAGCTCGCATTCTTCCGGAATATGAACGCTTCGCCAACGAGAACCTGGCTATCGCAGGTACGATTGCAAATCAGCCATTCATTCCGTTCCAGGGACAACGGCTGGCGGATTTGAGCCAAGACGAATTAGACGCGGCTGCCTTTCTGCGGCAAGCGCCCAGCCGATTTGGTGGTCTTGGTGGTGGCATTGCGCGCCGAGTAGAGCAAGCGCAAGCCCCGATGATTTCTGCCGGGGACATAACGGCCAACACCGACGCCTTTATGAACCCGTTCACGAGCCAGGTGATTGACACCACCTTGGCTGACCTCGGCAGAGCCAATCAAATGGCTCTCAATCAGGTTGGCGACCGTGCGGTGGGTGCGGGCTCCTACGGTGGCAGCCGTCAAGGTGTGGCGGAAGCGGAAACCAATCGCGCATTTTTGGACCAGGCTGCACGCACCGCGGCACAGCTTCGTGCGACCGGCTTCGGTCAAGCTCAATCGGCAGCGCAGGATTTGGCAGCCCGCAACTTAGCGTCGCAGTCCGCTCAAATGAGCCGTCAGCTTCAAGCGGCCGACGCCTTGCGGCAGGCCAGTCAAGCAAAGTTCAACCGGGATTTGTCGTTTGCTCAAGCGCAGCAAAATCTTGGCCTTGGTATGCGAGACAGAGATCAGCAGGCGCTTGATCTAGCCTTTGGGGATTTCTTGGAGCAACGCGGCTTCCCCCTGCAACAGCTTGCAATTCGTCAGAGCGCGCTCTCGGGAACTCCGGTCGGCCAATTTGCACAAATTCCGGTGCGACGGTCGCCTCTCAATTTCGGTTCGTTGTTATCAGGTGCCGGCAGCCTACTGACCGGACTTAGAGCATAGGGGGCTGTCTAATGGCTTTGCTTAGAACCCGCGGTGGTGGACTGCTTGCCACTGGTCCCGACGCTATTCGTGCGAACGCAATGAGGCAGCAACAAAGCCTTTTGCAAGCGGCGAGGGCTCCTAATGTCGTGCGGGCGCCTACGACCGTTATTCAAGAAAAAAACCCAATAAATGAGTTTGGCGCCGGGATGCAAAAGCTCGGCGATTCATTGCGGGACCGCGCGCAACAAAAATTAAAAAACGAAAGAGAGGCCCAACAACTCGCAACCCAAAATTTGCTTGCTCAATCTCTTGCAAATTATCGACTAGGGCAATTAACACTCGGTGGGCGCGCAGCAGACACGGCTGATGAGCAGAATCGTCTAAGAGCGCGCCAGCAAGACTTTACTTACAGTTTAGGAAGGCTTCGCGACGAGACAACGCGCAGGGGTCAGGACCAAATTTTTGACCTCGGCCAGGCTCGCAATCTGACGACGCGCAGGGGTCAGAACTTAAATTATGACCTTGGTTTGCTTAGCGATGATACGAGGCGCAGAGGTCAGGACAAGTCTTATGATTTGGGCATGGCTCGCGACGATACAAATCGACGGGGCCAAAATTTGACCTTCGAACTAGGCGAAATATTGGAGAGGGGCCGCAACCGCAGATTCGATGTTGCGGAGACGGGCAAGAATGTGCGTGCGGCAGCAGATCGCAATTTGAAAGAAAGGGCGTTTGGATTACGGGAGCGCCAATATAACGACAAGGTCGAGCTGCAAAAAAGAATTGAAAATTTCCGAAAAAAGGCGGCAGACGCCTTTGCGGCTGGCAAGACAAAAGAAGCACAAGCCCTGGCCCTCCAAGCAGACACCACGGCTGCTACGCTTCAAGCTCTCATGCAGGGCAAAACAACAGCCGCAGGGATTAGCCCTAAAGATGCGCCGAAGCTGCCGCGAGGCATGGAGTACGTTTTGAACCCACAGGGCAAGGTGGTCCTTGAGGCAGATGATAAAGGTGGATTTACCTTCAAAAAGCGCAAAATCGCTCCAGACAGCAAAGCCTTAAATGATGCCAAAAACAAAGCGATTGAGCAGTATAATTTGGCTGACCGGGCGATTGATTTCATAACGCAAAACCCAAAAGCCGCAACCGGACTTTTTGGCGCTTATTTTGGTACTGTCCCAGGGACGCCGGGCTTCAACTTAGACCAAACCTTGGAGACTTTGCGAGCCGCCCTATCTTTCGAAGCACTTGATTTGATGCGTCAAAATAGTCCTACAGGCGGCGCGTTAGGCCAAGTGAGCAATTACGAAGTTAGCTTGCTGCAAAAAGAGCGGACAAACTTAGCAATCGGGCAGACGCCGGAAGTTTTGATCGCAAATCTCCGCAGGCTTCAAAGGCTCCGTATGCTGATCATCAGCCCAATGGATAAGGATAGTGTGCTGGTTGACCTCTTCGACAAAAATGATGTGGTCAACAATCCAAAGGCGCCTGGCGAAAAATTGACCTTCCAACAGTGGTTCTATGACAACCGCATGCGTCGGCCAGAATATGTAACTGACGAGCAGTTATTGGAAGATTGGAACAAGCTCAAAGGAGGCGGCAGTGGCGGTTCTCAATGACCCCGGCGATCCGTATAATCCAGCATCTCCTAGCGATGTAGAACAAAGAACCACCGACCCTGGCGACCCTTACGCCAGCGCAGAGCCAGAAGCTCAGGCGCAGGCTCAGGCCCAGGATGACGGCGGCGCATTTGAGTACGTCGATAACATCGTGCGAGCCATCGCAGATGGCGTCACCCTTGGCTATTCCGATGAGATTGCAGCCGGTTTGACCTCCTTGTTCACCGGACAAGATCGCGATGAGGTTTTTGCACGAGAAAATCAACGCACCAAAGAGTTTCGCGAAGAGAATCCATTAACGGCTCTAGGGGCCAACATCGCGGGTGCTGTTTCACCGGCCTCTACCATCTCTAAAGGCATAGCCGCTCTCACTGCAGGCGTAGGCAGGCTTGGCAGGGCAGCGGCACAGACTGGCGCTGCGGTTGTAGAGGGCGGTGTAGCGGGCGCCGGCACGGCAGACCCAGGTAATCGCGCTACTGGTGCAGCTTTTGGTGCCGCAACAGGAGGCGCGCTTGGGGCCGCTGGACAAGGTGTGAGCAATGTTGCTGGCCGTATAGCAGAGCCCCTTTTAGCTAAAGTGCCAGCGATACGGGATCGCATCGCCGACCAATACCTAGAGCGTTTTGCCGGGACAAATCAAAAATTAGCGGACGTCCCCGCGGCAATGAGGGAGCTTGGCGACCAAGCAACGCCGATGGACGTGAGCCCCGGTCTTAACCAGCTTGGCCGAGTAATCACCACGAAACCAGGGCCAACGCAGGACGCAGCAATTGATCTCTTAGATGCGCGAAGAGCGGTGCAAGGAGATCGCATTCTAGGAACAATGCAACAACAAGTGCCTGACGGGGCGCGGAATCTGATACCTAATGTCGAAACCTCCCCTGCCTTTCGGGAGTCTTTGAAGGCTAATTTTAAGCCCAATGCAGCTTTAGTGAGGGAGTTTAAAAAGCCTGCCGTAAGGGAAGCCTACGAAAAGGCTAGGATCAATCTTCTCAACATTGACCCCGACAACAAAACCCCTGATTACAACACCCTGATGAGCTTGCTTGACCCGCCAGCGGGGACAACAGATCGCGTTGTTGGGGTTAGCTATGAGGTTTTGCACCGGGTCAAAAAAAATCTCGACACCATTAACAAAAAGCGTAACCCGCTGACCGGTAAGTTAGAGAGTGATGATCTAAATCCAGAGGTAGATGTTATTCTGGATAGAGCGCGACGGACGTTTGCAAAACAGCTTAGAAGCCAAAATCCCAAATATGCAAAGCTGTTGGATGATATTGGCACGACGAAATCATATGATCGCGCTCGCGCAAATGGGCTCAACTTTTTCAAAAATCTGAAGCTGGAAAAATTGCAAGCGGCAAACGTAGGCTTGAGAGACGAGGCGGAGCGCCGCGTCTATCAGCAAGGCGTTGTAGATGCAATTTCGGAAAGATTTGCACCTAATATAGCGGCTGGCCAAGATGTCTCTACTGCCATATTGCGCCTCAAGCCGCAGCTTGAGGTCGTGTTCGGAAAAGCCAAAGCGGCAAAAATTATTAAAGAAGCGCAGGCGCAGAGAAAAATGATGCGAGAAGGCAATCGCATCATGGGCGGGTCACAAACGCAGCCACGCCAAGCGGCCCAAGAAATGTTTGATGCTGGGCCAGAGGCTATTCTCGGCCCAGGCACAAGCAGGGCTAGTACGCTTGACCGCCTTATTAGGTTGGGCCTGCCCGTCGGCCCTTCTCGTGCTGTCGGCGAAAGAATCGGTCAGCGGCTCTTATCACAATCTCCGGATGAGTTAGAGAGAGTGGCGGCTAGGAGGGCCAACACAGGCTTCACTCCGCTTTCCGGCGATGTTGCCGAGGTAATTCGTGATCTTGGCCTGAGCACCGCGCCGTTCTTGACCCCGTTTTATTTCCCGCAAACTCGTCTTGAAGAGAGACGAGATGGGCTATTGAGATAGACCATGACCGAAACAGAGCGCCTTGCCCGGCTTGAGGCTCGCACTGACGAGCAAGAGCGGCGACTGGAGCGGATCGAAACTAAGGTCGATCAGTTGCTTGAGATCGCGGCGGTTGGTAAGGGCGCTGGTTGGTTGCTGGTGAAGGTAGGTGCATTGATTGCGGCGATTGCCGCGGCAGTCTCTTGGTTGTTAGAGAGGTATGGAGCCTAAGATGGCTTATGATCGCCACCGAGCAGGCGCTCGGGGCGAAGCCCTGGCGGTTGCTTGGCTCACAAATCGGGATTGGTACGTTTTCACTGCGTGGCAGTCACAGTCGCCCTGTGACCTAGTCGCGGTTAAGCTCCGCGGCGTCGCTCGTGCCGAGGTGATGTTGCTTGAGGTTCGCTATGTCGGACCCAACTCAAAGCGCCCCGAAGGGCTGACCGCTGCTCAGAAACGGAGCGGCGTCAAATTAATGGTCGTCAACTACGACGGCCAGATCGACCTTGACCCCGATTGGTCAAAAACCATCACACGCAAAGACAGATCGGCCCGCGCAAAAGCACGGCGTGAGGACGACGGAGAATAAAATGCTTACACTGCTCGGAAGCCTGCTCGGCTTTGCAGGCTCTTTTGCACCCAAAATATTTGACTATTTTCAAGAGCGCGCAGATCGCGCGCACGAGTTGGCGATGATAGATCGCCAGATGGAGCAGATGAAACTCGGCTCACAGTTGAAGCTTGAGGAAATCAACGCTCAAGCCGACATCGCCCAGGCCAAGGCGATTTATCGCCATGACGCAGCATTAAAATCTACCGGCTTTGTGTCAAACCTCCGAGCATCGGTCAGGCCGGTGGTCGCCTATCTGCTCATTGCAAGCTTCATTGCGATCAAGATCGCTTCGCTTTACGCCCTAATCAGCGAGGGCATGCCGGTCGTGGATGCCTTGCCGTTGATCGCGGACGACCAGTACAGCGCCTTGGTTGGTGCTGTGATCGCCTTTTACTTTGGCCAACGCAGTCTGGCACGGCGATGAATACCGACGCGATTGAAAGCCTCTCACTTGAGGTCGTACACATCATTGAGCCGCTCATCGCCATTACCATCGCTTTGACGCTAGGGCTCGCCCTTAAAGACTTTGCCGTGAACCTCATCGCCGGCTTGCGCTTCAAATGGTCAGAGGCGTGGGCAGAGGGCCAAAAGGTCTACATTGATGATGAAGAGGCGACGATCATCAAAATCTCAATGAGCGAAACCGTGTTCGCCATTCGCAATGGCCGTGGCTTGGTTTGGCGTCACGTCGCAAACGAAAAAATCCGCAGCCTAAAAATTGAACGCATTATAGAGCGGCCAAATGCAGATCAGTCAGACGGGCATTGACCTGATTAAGAACTTCGAGGGGTTTCGCTCGGAGCCTTATATTTGCGCGGCCGGATATTGGACCATTGGGTGGGGAAGCTGCACGGGCATCACGGCCGACTCGCCGCCGATCACAAGGGCGCAAGGCGAAGAATTACTCGCTAAAGATTTAGTGCGTTTTGAACGTGCGGTGCCGCGGCTTTGTCCAGTGCCGCTCAGCCAAGGTCAGTATGATGCCCTGGTTTCTTTTTCCTTCAATCTGGGCGCTGGCGCTCTGCAAAGCAGCACTCTCCGCCGCAAGATTATGCGTGAGGATTATGAGGGCGCCGCCGATGAATTTCCCCGCTGGGTATTCGCCGCAGGACGTCGCCTGGCGGGCCTCGTTAGGCGTCGGGAAGCGGAGCGGGCGCTTTTTCTGTCATAATAGGCAGCGGCCGGATTCCGGCTAAAAAGGTAAGCTAGAGGTTATTTTTAACCTCTAGCTATTTTTGCCATTAGGGCTAAGTCATTGAAAAGATGGTCGGGGAGAGAAGATTTGAACTTCCGGCCCCTGCCTCCCGAATTTTCATCCCCGTGTGTAAACTATTGATATCCAACAACACAAGACGGGCTTCATCAACACAGGATAGGCTCTATCAACACATTAAACCCTAATTTGTGTTAAAAATAACACCACGCTGCCTAAACATCCAAAGCACGAGCAGCGCCCTTCAAATATTCTGGTGAATACCGTGCATAAGTGCTTTCAGTTATGCGCGTGTTTGTGTGTCCTAGATATTGAGCTATCTCGGACATTGGCACACCCGCTTCGGCCATCCAGACCGCCGACGTATGACGCAAAACGTGCGGGGTCACGTCGATAGTGTTGGCCCGCTTCGCAGCCTTAGCAAACGAATGCCTGACGTCTTGCACCCCATCTCCAGCCCATTCAACCACGTAATTTGATGTGCGATCCGTAAAGGCTTTTTGCAACTCATCGTAAAGACGATTAGTCATTGGAACTCGCGCTCGCGGCTTGTTGCGATCTCCGAGCCTTTCTGGGTTGCGAAGGTTAATTTGTCTGCGCTCAAAATCAACGCGATCCCAGGTGAGTTCTAAGATCGCTGTCTTTCTGGCGGCCGTCGCCAAGGCCAACTCTAAAAATAGCGCGAGGTGTTTGGTTTGCTGAACCTCTGCGCGCAAACGTAAAAACTCTTCTTTAGTGAGCGACCGATCTTTCGGTGGGGGCGCAGGGGGCAGTTCTAATTTATAGTCACGATGCCCCGGCTTGGCCGCGTAGTTCAAAGCCGCCCGCATGATTGATAGCTCGCGTCTTATCGTGGCGCTTTGAACGCCATCTTCATTACGCTTCGCCACATATAAGCGGCAAAGTTCTACACTGACATCGTTAGTGTCTATTTTGCCAAAAAATGGCAGGAATTGTTTTGAGGCATAGGCGGATCGCTCCTTACCCCGCTCCTCTGAGTATTGAAGCCAAGCTTCCAAAACCGTCGTCTCTGACGTTTTGTTTTTCTCAAGCTTCCAAGCTATGAACCGTTGCTCGGCAACCTCACTATCGCGAGTTCTGAGCGAGATTCGCCTCGGCTCACTTTTGACGCCCTCCTCGGTAATGACCGGCTTTCGGTAGTAGATGTAGTATCCTCCGCTGTACCAGACGACCTTATATCTTGTTGGTTCCATCCTTCATATTCCTCAACTGTTTCTCTGTTCACTCTGTACCACTGTCCTACTTTGAAGTGTTTCAGTTGCCCGTTTTTACACATCATCCGCACCGTCTGCTGGCTGCAACCCCAGCGTCGGGCAAGGTCTTGAAGCGTAAAAAGTTCGCGGTTTTGGATCATGTTATCGCTGTTCGTTTCCATGGTGAATCCCCTAAAATTTAGCGGCCGGCCGCCCCTGCTTAGGTGTCCGGAGGGAACCCTCGTCATGGGAGTTGGGGCGGCCGACCTTGGCCCGACCGGTGGGCCATCTCTGGACGCACGCGGCAACCTGTGTTGCGCGCTCGTCGTTGTTGATTTTGATCATCGCTTTGACGCAATCGGCCATATCTTCAAACGGCACACGGTCCTGGATGTGCAAAACATGCACGCCGTTCGCGAGTTGCATCAGAATGCCGATGACCATGAAAATGTTCACAACGGGTCGCTGGTCCTAGTCATCGTCGCCCACCCCCGTAAGTTCGCCGAGGCAGGCGGCGTAGCCGGCTAGGTCAACAATGCTGTCCGTATGGTTAATGTCAGACTTCAACCGAGCGATTTTCACCAAGGCCATCATTACAGCCACGTCTTTCGGGTCTAAGGGCGTTAGGTCGTAGTTGCCCTTGCCGGTGCCGACGTATTTGTCTTCGAGCCACCATGACCACAATTCCGAGATGTGCCTGAAACTGTTTGCGACATAGCCATAAGCCTCGCCGCGGCTCATCACTGCGGCGTGGGCGAGGGCGAGAACGGCTTCGCGGCTCATCAGGCAGCGTCCGACGAGAAGTCGTCGGCCTCCTCCGAAGATTGCGGGGCAGCCGGGGGCAAGGCACCGGCGACAGGTTCCGCGCCATCAAAAATTGATCGGTCTGCGTAGTCTTTGATGGACAGCACCGGCACAAAATTTTTCCCACCTGGGTCTGGCACCATCTGATGGACGGTGACAACAGGCACAACAAACTCTTTGCCTTTTTCGCTGGTGAGAAACTCCTTGATGACCTGCCCAAAAACCGGAACCGCATATTTAGCGTTGATGGTCATTTCCTTCGGAGAGCTAACGTGCTGCTCGTTGTAGACCGAGAAGCGCAAACAAAACGCAGCGTGCTCCAATTTGTTTTTGCCGTCTGTGTCTGTCACCGCAACAGGCGCAGGCGGTGGGTTGAGCGTTTCGGTCCCGTCTACGATATTTCGATAAAGCTGAAATGTTTCTCCGTAAGCCGGCCTAAACCACCGATACCCGACCTTCAAATTGCCGGCGTCGATGGTCAGATCAAAAGGGACTGGAATTGTGGTGGTGCCGTGGACGAAGACGCCTTGTTGCGTTTTGAACTCTACCCGGGCGAAAGGGTCGGCTGCGTTAATGATGCCCATCAAATCTGTCATTCGTTTCCTCTTTTAATAGCCCCAGACAATTTTTCCCGCCTGGCGCATTTCTGGGCCAGACATATAAAAGCTGTCGTAATTGGGGGTGATGACCTGGGCTAACTCCTCCCAGGTCGGATACAGGTCGAGCAAGTGCTCACGGTGAACGGTGCGGAGCCGAAATTCTTCTAACTTCTCCCGCACATTGTCTTGTCGGTAGGCCACACATTTTTTGTCGCTTGCATACACGAAGCGAACCTCGTAATTGCCGCCGACACCATGGCTATAAATGGCGCCTTGCAGCCCGTGGCTATCGGTGATTTTCGGTGGCATCCGCAGGGTCGTCTTGATGTCGACGATCAAGCCATGAGCCGGGTAAAACAAATCAAGAAACCCGATGATCGGGCGCTTCACACCGTCGAGATTGATCGTAATTTTTTTCTGACCATCGACACCCATTTCTGGGACGCCATAAGGTCGAAGCTCTTTGATGAGCGCCTCGACCATGGGTGCTATGACGCTGCGGTTACGCTGAACGTCTGCCGCAGTCAGGGGCTCCATCATCGTCGCTAATTGGTACTTTTTCTCCGCGAGCTTGATGCAGCTTTCGACACTGGCATTGTGATCCAACAGACCTTGCACAACGCCAGTTTCAACCGCCTGACCGCGGTGAGCACCAGCACCCATAGTGTCTTTGAAACCCAGGCCCTTGGTCAGAATTTGTTTTTCGATGGGCGTCGTGACCGAGCTATAGCTGTGGTGGGCTACTGCAATCGGTGTTTCGGACTGCACATGAATCACCTGCCGGCCGTGCTCTTTTTCCGGCGACAAGTTCATTCGATGGTCATCCAAACGCCTGCTGGCTCAACGTAGACCTGCCGCGTCTTCTTTTCGGTGTCGTGCCACTCCCAAAGCTGATCTCGGCGCTCTTGGGCGCGCTTGAGTTCTGCGCGATAGCGGTCGAGATCGCGTTGTGTCCACGGGCCGTCATGGCGACGCTCCATCGCTTCTTGTTCCTCAAGCGTGTCGGCTGGGTTCTTGCGGGTCATCAGTGGAAGCCCAAGGCCACGCCCCAAAGCAGAGCGATGTAACCGATGACAAAAATCATTATGGCACCGACCAGTTCACTTAAAATCTTCATTTGCATCTCCAGTGAGAATTTTTCTCATCATCAATGATCAAAAAAAATCAAAGTGTCACGGTAATCGGCTTTTGCTCATTTGCAAGCAGAAAATTTGTCAAATGATGAGGCAGAATGTTCTAACGATATTTTCATGGTTGACGGATGTATCGCGGCTGGGCTAATCCGAAAGAATGATTAGCGTGCACGATCTACGGAAAAGTCTGGTGCCAGAACTCAGCATTTTGCAGTTGGCCGACCAGCTCAAGATGTCTGCCAACCACGTTTACTCGTTCGATTATCGAGGCTTGCCTAAGCGTTACAAAGAACGGATCGCGATGATTGAGTGGCTAGAAAACGAGGCGACATTTCGATCAGAAGAGCTGAAGGACAGATTTGTTTCGTGGGCGCGAGACCCTGACAACTGATCGCCGGCGTGAGCGTTATCACGCGCCTCCCAGGCCATGGCCGCCCTGAACTTTCCCGTGTCAGGGCGGCCCTTTTTTTATAGGGTAGGGGGATGTTTCATGCCGAACAGAGCGAAGCAAAAAGGCGACAGAGACGAATTGAACTTGGTGCACGCCGCCAAGGACTACGGGTTGCATGCCCGTCGGGTTCCGCTGTCGGGGGCCGCGGAAGGCTTCAAGGGCGACGTCATTATCAAAGACAACCGCGAAAACTCGTGGGTTGCTGAGTGCAAGCATCGGGCAAACGGCTTTAAGCAAATCTACGGCTGGATGGCCGACCACGTCGACATCTTGACCATTAGAGCGGATCGCCAACCGCGGTTGGTCGTCATGCATGAAGCAACGTTCTTTGAGTTGCTGAGGCGCGATGACAACGATGCTTGAAGC
>VTLG01011544.1_pt1 | contig 18447 bp, 20 predicted proteins | sample 4694571 | NCBI WGS metagenome assembly VTLG01 (sample SAMN12604809, study PRJNA352737) | marine metagenome | biome: ENVO:00000447; feature: ENVO:00000209|ENVO:00000569|ENVO:01000036; material: ENVO:00002151; isolation source: viral sequences binned using virsorter ... | reverse complement strand
TGATGGATTCTTTAGCCTCTCTTTCAGCATTTTTAAGCGCTGCATCTTTTGAAGCAATGGAAGCGATAAGAACTCTTCCTGCTTCATCTTCTGAAACTTGACCAACAGGAACGCCTATCTTGCTCTTATACCCATTGATTGTGTTCATCATGCTGTCATAGTTTTTCTTGAGTCTGGGGGATCCGCCCCAAACTTTTTCACCGATTTTTTGCTGACGAGCTAAAATCTGAGAGCCGCCAATCGCTCCAATAGAAGGATCTATATCGAAGTCTCTAATTGATTGCCCAGCCAACATCAGGTCTTCGTCGGGAAGAGTGGCTGGCTTCATGCCTTTCACGAAGGGGGCGACAATTTTAATAGCTCCTCCAATGGCAAATTCAGATCCAGCACCGATTAGGAAGTTAACTCCAGCATCTTTGGCAATTTCTCCAGCGGTCTGTGAAGACACTCCAAAAGCTTTTTCTGCGCTCTCCTCCAGAAGTCCAGCAGTTGCCGTTCCTACACCAGCGCCAATAACGCCACCAATAAATGTTCCTATGCCGGGGAAAAGTGCGCTGCCGATAGCAGCGCCTTTAAGAGTTCCCGCAACACCGCCCCCAATGTCAGGAACGAGAGAAGCAAGGTCAGCGAAATCGTAACGAGAAAAACCTTCCTCATCTATTAACGTATCTTTTTCAAGATTCATTCCCAGCTTTTCGCCACCTTGAGTGGTGATAGCTAGGCGTCCACGATTATCTCTGGTGTAATCACCCTCTCCAAGACCATAGAGTTTCTGCAACTGTAGCTCTTGTTCTTCATCAGTTTCAGCAGCAGAAAGCGCAGCGCGGAGAGTGGCGTTTTGAATGCCGGATTTTGTATCGAACAATTGTTCTGTTTGTGTATCGCGTCCTCTGCGCACTCTTTTCACACGACTTGAGCCGCTTTGACGCCCTCTTTCTTCTATGATGTTTTTTATTTTTATTGCCTCACTAACCGTAGGCTGATCACCGGCAATAGTAAAAGTCAGATCCCCACTAGGCGTGTTAACTACCAACTCACCCATAGGTTAGCTCCTTACATCAAATGATGTTGTTCCAAGAATATCTATTGGATTTAGAATGCTACTAAGAATTTTTTGTGCTTTTTCGTACTGCTCATCACTAGAATATTCTGTTCTGTCGCCTAGCCTTACCAACTCGCCTTCCAACAATCCAACATTTTTACTGAACAGACTTCTGACTTCCTCAAGTCTAAGTAAGTTTTTGTCCAAGGACTCGCCTATAACTATTTCTCCAGTAACAGTTCTTATGTCTTTTTTATCGCCGTCAGAAACACCGTTTCCGGTTTCCTGAGAGATAAATCTTTTGTTTGCCTGCACAAAAGCATCAATTATAACTTCTGCTTCAGATTCTGCGGTAAGCCCTCGTTCACTAAATACATTTGCGTATGGGCCACCCAACAGCTTGGAATACTTGTTGATCCTATCAAATACAATTTTACCAATTTGCCCTCCAAAGGCTTGATCACCTTCGTTAGCAAGTTTGGTTAAAATGTCCTCTAGGTCATCCACCATAGCAAGCTTAACTTGTACATCAGCATATGCTTCGCCAACTTGTGACGCCGTTGTTCCGGGGTCTGCGTAAACAGGATTCTTCCCATCAAAGCCTCTTTTAACTTTTAGGGCAGTGATATTTGGGAGAAGCTGATGATCTTCAATTTTGTCATAGCCGTCATCTTTTGCAGCATCAATGTTGGCCTGAATTTCTTTTTGTTTAACCTTAAAGCCATGTCTAAGAGCCTCCATTTGCCTGTCATGAAAGCGTTTAGATCTATCATCCGTAAGTTTGTCTCTACGAAGTTGAGCGTAATCCAGTATTTTATCTTGCCTATCTCGCAGATAGTTTGCTTGATCGACAAGAAACTGTTGTCGGGAAGCATCAGCAGATTGCGCCTGAGTAAGAGCATATTGACCGGCTGCAAATTGACCTTGCCGAGCTTCTTTACGAGCCTCTGCCATCAGAGGCAGAGCCTTTTCTCCAGCCTCACCGGTTTCAGACAAAATCTCACCTACATCGAATTCTTTACCAGCCTTGTTTTGCATGAGCGCTAGGCCAAATGCGGTAAGGGCAGCCGAATTGTCTGGCTGACCAGTGATGTCGATACCGGTGGCGTCAGAAAACTCTTTTTTGTACTCCTCCATGGTTTTTGCACCAGACGGAGCGCGACCTACTGCATCGTTATAAGAATCAAAAGCAGCTTTCATTAAATCTTGAAACGGACCCATGCTTTCAGATGACTGAGTTGTTTCACCAGAACCAGTTGCTGTTTCAGCGCCAAAGCGAGGATCTGTCTCCACAAGATCGTCAGGCTGGTCAGTGATGTCAGTCACATCACCCTGTACATTTGTACCAGATTCTTTGCCGTCTGTGGCAGCAGTCTCAGCCCCTCCACGAGAAGCAGATCCGCTAATGAGATCGGTAAGGATACCAGCCGTTTCCTGAGCCTCCGCTGGCGTCACATCCACTGCATCTCCAAACAGAGTGCCGCCTATAGCATCCTCTGACCTTCTAAATGCCTCTCCTTTTGCTGCACGTTCCTTGCGCTCTCTAGGAGTTTCGCGAGGAGCGGTGATTCTACCTATACCACTTATAAGATCACTAAAAGATTGCTGCCCTTTTGGCGTAATTCCAAAAAGGGCGGCAAGGCGGTTTGCTTCATCTGATGGCATTGGAGCGCTGATAGAAAGAGGATTATTATCCATAGCTGTCATATCTAACCCTAACGGACCTCTTTGCAAGCCGCTTTGCGCGGTGTTCAAATTAGGAGCGCCCGTTACAGGAACTTCACTCATTCCTATTGAGCCGGGAATAGGAGTTAAATCAGTTGAACTAAATCCGGGTGGCAGTATCTGGTTGTTTTGACCTGTAATATCTATGGATTGACCTGAACCGGACCTTGACGAACCAGCAGACTCTAATCCTGTCATCAAGTCTTGTCTGTCCCTAAACTGGCTACGCGCAAGATCCTCTATACTGACGTTGTTGCCGCCACCAAGCCCAGAGAGCAACCTTTGCAAAACACCTTGTTGTCTACGAAACGCTTCTTCAGCGCTGCCGGGTCCACCTACATTGACGGGCGATACAGCACCAATGCCGCTGGTAAGAGGAAGAATAGGGCTAGAGCGTTGTGCCATTATTTACTCCCTGACTGAACACCTTGCAGAGCAGTATAGGCACCAATACCAGCCAAGAATGGATTGGTGTCAGGCGTCGTTGTAGACTTAAACGTAGAGGACAAATCGCCACTAGGTAGACCTTTAATTAATTGTTGACCAAGCTGTAAGCGTGTAAACGGCTCTTGTGATTCTTGAAGAAGATTTTGTCTTTGTGCTTCCAACTGTTGTTGTTGGAATGTGCGGCCAATATCTCCAAGCTGAGTTAACATGCCAAGGTCTGCACGACCAAGTTCAGAGCCTACACGGCCAATATCAGCCGTTGTGCCAGCCAGCGAACCAAATGCCTGTCCAAGACCACCCATAAGCTGTGCGGCTCTCTGAGAAGCTGTGAGGGCTTGACCAAAACCTTGATTACGCAGTTGCGCTGCAATATTCGCCTGACGATCTAGTACATTTCTATCAAGCTCAGATTCAGCGATTGCTTGACGAGAGCCGCCAAAAGCTCCAGCACCTACGGCTCTTGCGCCGATACCTTTGCGCTGAATATCTCCAGCACGAGCTATGTCGGCCATAGCGCGATCTACGACTTCAGTCTCATACGGAGACATAAACATTCCAATAGAACGTGTTGGGTCCGCAAGCATGCCAAGACCACCGGCAAGGGCAGCAGTGCCAGCACCAGCAGTTTGCCCAGCACCCCTTATAAACGGAGCAAAAGAACCGAACATTTGTGGGGCAAGAGCAAGAGCCTGTTGCTGAAGCGGATCTAAACCAGCAACTTGAAACTGCGGAATATTGAGCCTTCTATCTAGCAGTCCGGGGCTGGTTTGCGTCCCCCCGTCAAATTGACCAAAAGCAGACTGTAAAAGCCGCTTTTCTAATCCCTCAAGGTAAGGCGATAGGCGTTGTACTTGTTCTACGGTTTGAACTGCCATTACGCCATCCTTTCAAACGCATCCATAAGCTGATACTGAGCTTCAATGCCCATTCTTGCAGCTTCATCTTTATTTTTTGCGCCCATCATCTTGCCTAAACCCTCATTGGCATCTCTAGTATGGACAAACTCGCCAGCTAACAAAAGCGCGGGTACATCATCTTTTGTGCCTGACCCTTCTGCTGGATCAATACCACCAGTGCGACGCGGGAAAAAGTCTGGCTCTCCACCGGCCTTCATATAGCTTATGCCACCTATCTGCCCACCGGGGCCGCCAGCGCCAAATGGACGACGCTCATATGAGCCGGGCGCTGGGCCATCCTCTTCGTCACCACCAGCAAGAAGCTGCGCTACCAAGCCAGCGGCTAGACCTTCGCCAAGATTAGTATTGAGCAAGCGAAACAAAATGTTGCCTTTTTCGGGGCCAGCAAGATCAAGACTGCGGAGAAGCTCACCGCTCATCGTGAGCTTTCCCTTTTCATCTGGGGCGTCACCCTTTATAGCTGCTGCGATACCTTTGGCCGTACCAGTTCCTGCCGGGGGATTGCGAAGACTTTCGACAGTAGCCTTTGTAAATCCGGGCTTGCTGGATCTTCCATCTACATTAGGCGTAACAGCAGTTTGCATTGTTGTCTGTTGCGGTCCACCAAACACAGCGCCGCCAATTCCACCAAGCAGAGCGGATCTAAGAGCGTCTTTAGGTTTTTGACCAAATGCAATGGAGCCAATACCAGAAGCCAAAGCAGAGCTTAGTATTGGGTTGCCCGGAAACATTCCGCCAACCGCCGGGCCAAGGACAACTGGAGCCGCTACTTTTAAAATATCTTTTAATTTCATCGGTCAACCTTTAGTAACCAGAACAATTATACGCAAAAACTACGTTATGTCACGATTTTCACTGTTCCGCTGTCATTGAACAAAGCACCTGTCTCTAAGCCGGAAGAGCTTGTGGGCAAGTCAGTTAAGGTAATTTTAGTGCCACGTAATTGTCCGGGGTTGCGTTCTTGAGAAATAAATAACTCTAAAGCACGAACTAAATCAGACATATACTGCTGCGTGTACTCACTAGGAGCCTCTGGCAATCTAGGAGGAGCTACCTCATTTGAAGCCATTAACGCCTCCCATCAGGCCGTATGTCAATACGAGGACTGCCTAACTTCCATTTTGCGCCCAAAGCTGAAGACTCTACTCGTAAAGCAAAAGAGCGGCCACGAGCGCGCAAAAACAATTGATTTGTATAAGTTTCCACGGGAGATGACGCTGTACGAATAGCATCTCCTGAAGGCGAGTCGTTAAAATCTGCCCCCGGAAAGTTTCTAGTTTTTACCGTAAACGTAGCTTGTGGGCTACTGAGATTTGTTGAGCCGTTAAATGACATGTCCGGTATAACTCTGTTTAGGTAAACAAGTCTGTCGCCATCGGCAATGTCGATAACTGAGGATTCTATAAATGAGTTCATGGCAGAGCCATCATCATCGTAGCCAATTTCATGGTTGTATATATAAGATGACCCAGCAGCCATGGGCAAAGAGCGCACCCCACGGTCCAACCATGCCGTTCTACTTAAAGAGCCAAAATACCAGATTTTTTGTTCGTAGTTGTAAACAACATATTTGTCATTATCCGAACTATTTGCAGATGGATAAAACCAAAACACTTCAGAAAATTCAGAGTTGACCCCAGCAATCACTTTTTCAGATTGTTCAAAATTAAAATCTAAAAATACTTTTTCTTTAACAGAGCAAGGCAGTTGTTGGGTTTGACCGGCATAAACATAGAAATTATCTATGCCCATCCAATATACAAAGTCCTCAGTAGCAACCGCCGCTTGAGAACTCATTATTGTTATATTTGATGCAAGTTGCTGTATGCCGAAAGTAAAAGGAGGGCCAATAAATCGCATGGAATTTAATGCAGTATCCGTCCACACCAGTATTTCACGCTTTGTTTCTACCGCTTGCATAAAAGTAGATCCGGCCCCCAACTTTAAATCACCAGCCGTATTTGTTATGGCCGGATACCATAATGTTGGATCTTCTTGATTAGAAAATCTTATAAGCAACGGGTCTTGCACACCATCACCCTGAAGATCTGAAGCACCGCCAATTGCATCACAGCCGAAAGCAATGACATGGCGGTCTTGATCTGAAACAAGTATTTGTTTTGCTATTTTTGGTACACTGCGAGAGCTAGAGCCACCAAATGCGCTTAATTCTACTGCCGCGTTAGATAAAGTAGTGTCACGGTCCCAGTAGTAAACTCCACCATCTCGTGCATTGATTAATAGGTCTTCGCCAAAGTTATCATGTGACCACAGACGTATTTGTGTCGTGGTTGTTAGGCCACCAGACGCTGCTTCACCCCAGCCAAAATAATCGTTAGCCGCACTCGCATTGCCAGATATAAGAGTCACCGTAGCTAAATTGGCATGTGTTGATGCCTCTGTGCCAGATTGTGCGCGTGTCACTGTAAGATCGTTAGTGGCTACGTTCGTTACTTTCAGTATTTCATCGTCAATCAATATCAGATCATTAGTAGCAATGCCTGTTCCATTGGCAACTGTAAGTGTCGTGTCGGAGGCAGAAAACGTGCCGCCTTCATTGATTGTTGTTTCTAGTGCGCCTGCCGCCACGCCGCCATATAGACCTGCACCCCATCCTGTGCCGCCAACTGTAGTGTCCAGACCTGTATTGATTTGATATGTGCCTATGGTTGAGCCGCCATCTCCCGTGTCAGAGGAGTTAGCCGCCACACTGGATGTGATCGTATAACTGTTAGCATTGATAATGCTGACAATCTGATACTCTTGATCAAGAACGGTGCTTGTAATAACACCCCCAAGAGAAGTTGAGTTAGAGAAGGTAACGAAGTCGTTCTCAACCGCGCCATGTCCGACATCCGTAACAGTAATCGTAGTGCTGCCATTGGTGGCTGCAAAGGTTACATCACCCGCACCGGTGGTGTCACGGATGGGCGTAATGTCATTAAATGCACCGCCCTCTTCGATGTAGTATTTCAGATGTGTGCCAACGCCAAGGTAGTTCGAGCCGTCGAGCGCAATCCAGTTGTGCAGCGCACGGGCAGACCCCTGATAGGTGCTGCTGGTGTATTTTTCCCAACCGCCTAGCTTTTCAGGGTAGCCAAAGCGGAACCGAATCTTGTCGCAATCTCGCCACCCACCTTCGTTGGAGTACGAAGTGATCTCTTGATTTACACCGGGCCTAAATTGAAGTTTAGTTAAAGGCATCAGTTATCCGTCCCTGAAAAACCAGAAGTATCAAAATTTCCCTCACGACGAGTGCCGCTTACCGATTGGATTACACTACTACGTTGAGAGTTACTTGTGGTCAGCGTTGTTTGAGTGTGTCCATACTGAATATAACGGTCACTGCCGACCTCCATATACGTTACCTTATTGTTTGATCCGAACCAGTAGTACATGACTCCGCTCTCAACTTGTCTACCAACTGCTACCGAGCGATTATCTCGACCATGCGCATAAACTTGATTATTGTTGTTTTGAAGGCTTGTGACTGTGTAATCGTAGGCAGCTCCACTCATTGGAAATATAGAAGTGATGTCTACGCTGCCTGATCCGGCATTGTAGTAGTCAACCTCATTGTAGGTCCAAGCCAATATGAATGAATTACCGCTGCGAATGAGCTGCGAATTAAAACCGCCACCATAATCTGAGTGATAGATATCCGAGCCAGAAGCACCACCAAAACCACCAATATAATCTATCCGAACAGAACCATTGCTTTGCAGGGCAGAAACAAAATCATCCCTAGAACCGGCTGTGAAGGTGCCGTTACCTGTCAGGGTGATGGTAACGCTACTGTTGTTGTCTACACCTTTTGATCCGCTGGCATTGACCGTGCCGTTGTTGATTAGTTCTAGCTCCCCGCCAGCGTTAGAGGGGTAATCTAAAGCGGTGTTGAGAAGGCCCGTGGCGCTAAGTGTTACACCGTTGTCGATCGTTATACGTTTCTTATAGTTACCGGCGTAATCGTCACCAAATACGTCACTGTTGGCGCTTTGATTGTTTGCACTTGATGAGTAAACATATGCAAATGCTCGTTCAGCACCATAGAAATTGCTTAAAGTTATAGCACCAGAAGACGGAACATTTGGTGCTAGGTCAGTGCCTGCGTTATTCGAGGCTTTGGCTCTAACTATAGAGTTGCCCCCAGCAGAGCCTTTCAGAAGATCTTGTAAAGATATTGAGGAGCTACCGCCGACAAACTCTGCGCGGATGTCACTTAATGATATGGCTCCAGAGCTTTGTAATGCGCCCATTAAATCGTTCCATACGCTGTCACGTTACCCGTTACTTTAAGATTGCCGCTGGTATCAAGCTCCATTTTGGCTGTGCCAGAGTAGCTGATAATTAGCTTGTTCGATGACACAGTAAACGTCCAATCGTTAGATGAGTTATCGAGCGTAAACTGACTACCTTGCACAGTGCCAGTACTCGTTATGTTATTTGCGCCTGTGCTGATAGCTCCAGAAGACACAGCACCTGACACAGTCAGTGTGCCGGTAGTGTTAATATTGCCAGTTCCAGTTATGTTGTTGGAGTTCAGATCAAGGTTACCACCAAGTTGTGGAGACGTATCGCCGACAAGGTCTGATGGAAGCTGATAAACCTGCGCTCCAGCACCTGCGCCATCAGCGTAAATCCAAGCTGATGATCCTGCTAAAATGGTGGTGTTGCCGCCAGAACCTTGCGTGAAGATTGCGCTCTGACTGGTGGTATTGTTGACAAGATACAGCTTGTCCTGATCGTTGGGACTAATAGTAATCGTGTTTGTACCAGACGGAGAGCCATCAAGAATAAGCACTTTAAAATGGCCCGGAGACAAAGCTCCATCAAGAGTGGTCAGAGTGTGCGTGGTCCCAGACAAAGTAACAGAGCCGACTCCATTCAAAGCCCGGTCAATAATATCAAAGTTTAGATTGGTGGTCGCACCCCAAGTGCCTGCCTGTTCACCAGATCCGGGCTTCTCTATGCCATTATTGTCTGTGTAAGTAGAAGCCATTACGCTGCCTCCTCTTCCCAATTAGGAGTTTGGTTTGGAGTTATTTCGGACCAACTTGGTGTTTGGCTGGCAGTCACATCGGACCAGCTAGGAGTCTGATCTGGCACGATATCACCCCAAATGTTAACAAGACCTATCTTACCTGTAATTTTTACGCCGCTCAAGGAGACGGTTGCAGCGCCTGTAGGTGTGACCGAACCTACGGCACCCGTGGATGATACTCCTGTTACAGATACACCCACACCTTCTTCTACTGTCACAGAGCCGACAGCGCCGGTTGCGGACACTCCCGTTACGGATACACTTACATCAGCGGTTACTGATACCGTTACTGTGCCTACTGCGCCGGTACTAGCCACACCACTGACTGATACCCCAATGCCCTCCCCAACAGAAACAGTACCTACTGCACCAGTGCCAGCCACACCGCTGACTGATACTCCTACTCCTTCTTCAATAGAAACGGTGCCAATATTTCCAGTGGAGTTAACACCAGTTGCAACTACATTAGCATCGCCAGTAGGAACAATTGTTCCTATCTGACCTGTAGCCGCGGTGCCTGTTACGTCTACAGATCTGGATATTTGAACAGCTACAACCCCAATTTCGCCTGTAGCCGCAGCACCTGTCACATCTACGGATCTGGATATTTGAACAACTACAGTGCCAATAGCACCTGTAGCCGCAACGCCTGTTACATCTACGGATTTGGATATTTGAGCAACTACAGTGCCAATAGCACCTGTGGAGGAAACGCCACTAACAGCAAGGCTGGAATCACCGCTTACAGTTTCTTGACCAATCTCACCATTGGCCGCAACTCCCGTTGGGGAGGCTACTACTTGCCCCTGAAACTCTACGTTTCCAATTTCTCCTATACCAGAAACGCCTGTTGGAGAAACAACAGACGTACCTGTAAGAGAAACTGTTCCCACTTCAGATGTGCCAGCAACGCCAGAAACAGAAGCAACCGCGCCAGCGGCTGGCGTTACAGTGCCAATAGCGCCAGTGCCGGATACACCTGAAACACTTATTGAGACATCAGTTTGAACAGAGGCTGAACTTATTTCACCTGTACCAGCTACGCCGCTAACAGAGAAGCTTATGCCTTCTTCAACAGAAACAGTGCCAATAGCACCAGTGCCGGATACACCTGCAACAGTTACACTTGCGCCTTCTTCAACAGAAACAGTGCCAATAGCACCAGTGCCGGATACACCTGCAACAGTTACACTTGCGCCTTGCTCGACAGAAACATCGCCTACAGCACCCGTACCAGCTACTCCTGTAGGGGTTACTGATACATCGACAGCGACCAGAGAGGCGGCAGCGTCAACAAACCCAAACGCATTTACCGTTGTGGTGTCAAAAAATCCAATCGCGCCAACTTTAGGTAACGCCATCAGTAGGTCTCTATTTCAGCCGAAACGATGTAATATTTCTGAATGTTGGTGTTGTCTGTAAAATCCAGACGAATGCCCAGAAGCACGCTGGTGATGTCGTCCTGCCCACTCGTCGCGACGTTGCTCAAATTCAAGGTGACGGTTGTTGTCGATGTCGGATCGCCGCCTGCCGACACAGTTGTGGCCGAAGAGCTATACACTCTGAAGTTCGTGCTTTGAGTAGTGTCCCTGTGCCATGCTCTCAGAAGAACCGAACCGGCGGCAGTGTTACTAGCGCCGTCCGCGTAAGCCACAGTGATCTTTGCGCGCAAGCTGTCACTCGCAGCGGTGTAGCTCGGAACACTTAGCTCCAGCGGTATCCACGCTTGAGATGAAGAGCCGCCGGTAACCCCAGCCCACTGCACCACTAGCACATTTGTGCTGCTAATCGTGGCGTTATACATAAATGCCCCATAGCTTGTACCACTGGTGTATGGGTCACCAATTACAGAAACAGGATTACCGTCATAATCATTATGCTCAAAGCTGTTTATGACATATCTTGGCGCACCTGTTGCGCTTGCCGCCGTGGCAGTGTAAACGGTTGTGTTATGAGCGGATGTCTTGTAGTCGCTCCCCCCGCAAATAAGTTTGCCAAGACTGTTGTAAACAATCGGATTAAAAAGATTATCAGACCTTGATAACTGCGCAGCAAACCATTCGTTTGAGGTAGAGAGCGTTAGGTCTACTTTAAATAAATCTGAACCAAAGTCTATTAAAGCGCCAACATTTGGACCGTAAGTCTCATTTGAAACACTAGCCAGCGGGGATATGCTGGGTTTTTTAAGTCCAGTTTCATAGACGTTAGTTGTGTCCACATCATCTGGTCCTGACAACTTTACAATTTGTGAGTCGTTACCCACAATGAAATAAACGCTGTTTTGCAAAAAGGTGAATGTGGCGTTTACGAAAGTAGTTGTCTTATCAAAAGGAAAGTTTCCATTTGGCGGAGATAGGATGCTATCAGTATACATGTTGCCGATTTTAAATTTAGAGCCGTTTGATGCTTGCTGTATCTTAAAACCAGCGTAACTACTGGACCTAACGCCGCCAAGCAGATTATTAAGCTGCACAACGTCATCAGCGGCGTTGTAAATCGTCGCTACTCCGCTGCTGGAAGACCCTGAGCCACCCCAAAAAGGATAAACCACATCTATGTCGCTGTAGGCGCTTTGAGGTCTTCCCCCATACCATAGGGAATGCGTAATTATAGGCATGGTTACCGTGCCTGTCCCACCATCAGTGCATGGATCAGGGTCTGCGTAGATAATTCCGTAGTCATTGCCACTTCTGCTAACTCTTATGCAGGCAACAAGGCGTCCCAAATCATAATAAGTTTGGTTGCCGCTTTTTCCACTGCCGAAATAGATTCTTTCAAAAGCTGTCGTGACGGTAGCCTCGAAAATGCTGTAACCTTCTTGGGCCGTCGTGCTTGTCCATCCCGCTGACAACTTCACGGTATTTGCAAAATTTACTAAGTATCTGTAGCTGTTTACCGTTTGAATATATGTGTATGCGCTCTTCAAGCGAAAAAGCTCTACCCCAGTTGAGCTGGCTGACGAATAGCCTTGTTGAAGACGAAATACACTAAGGATGAATGCTGTTATTTGGCATTTTAGTTGAGTTGAGGTTGAGCCTTTCTGTGCGGCGAAAAAAAGTGGATGCGACCATCCCGGCAAGTAAGACGACACATCACTATTTTGAAAGGCATAACACTGAGAGTCGGTATTCGGGAAACTAGTATTCATAGTCGCGTCAAAAGTGGTATTGCCGGTTATAGGCTTTAACGCTGGCAAATCTTCCTCTATAGTAGTGCTGTCAACATACACATTACCCTGCGTCTCAAATAAGGTGGCAAAGGGAAGCCCCTTGATACGAATTTCATCACCATTGGCTAAAGAAACGCCATTTACAGCACTCACAGTACTTGAGCTTGTTAAAATAAGGTCGCTATGAAACGAAAAGGGCGCGGCATAAGTGCCGTCCCGTGTCGTTGTGTCAGTTGTGCCATTGCCTTGCGTCGTCGCCTCAAGGAATGGGTCAGCCCAGTAGACGGTCATTGACCATCCCTCCACTCATTAGCTTTCGCATAACAAGCATCCATGACCTTAGAGAAAGGCCAGCCGGTTGCGTCATCAATAACTGCAATTTCCTCTTTGGCACCGCCGTACCAGCAAATAATCTTAATGACTGGAAGCTCTTCCGTTGACGGCTCCCAGTATTCTCCTAAGCCCTCATACATCTCATTACCCCATTATGAAATAAAACGTGGTCGAGGCTGTTTTTCCACTCTTCCGCGTAATAAAAAACGCATTGTAAGCGGTATTACAATGCGCTTTTCTTGGCTGACATCAGACATTTTACGTGATACGAATAATTGCTGAAGATTGGTTGGGAGTTGGAAACGCAATCGTAAATGTGCCAGAAGTAGATGTTTTATTGCCACTAAAGTTAAGCACACAAACAGCAGCATTTGAAGCGCTTGAATTGTAGATCAAAGCACCCGCAGCAGTTATTGTGGCACTGGTGTATTCACGGTTGTCAAAATCTGTGAAACCAACCGTTCCAGAGCTTGTGGGGTCAACCCTTGTCAAAGCAAGGCCGCCAGTAACATACGTTCCACTTGAGGCGACTTCGCCCGTCGTAGTGAAAGCGGTTGTTCCCGCGCCAAGAGTCGCTGTAGTGCTAGATTTGCCGCCGCTACTTTCCGCGTACAAAGCAAGCTTGAAAGTGCCTCCTCCAGTGTTTTTAAAGTTGTGAACACCCTCCAAAAGCTCTTTCTTGAAGGAAGTACACATTACTGTACTTGAAATAGCCATTACATTCTCCTTATTGCGTCAGCCAAAACATCTTGTCCTTCACGGCTCAAGATATGACATATAGTAGCACGTTCCTCCCGGCGAGCAATATTTATGTAGTAAGTCAACAAAGCTCGCAATTGGTCACGAAACACCTCTGCTTGATCGCGTATAGCAGGAGGGGCTGTATCTGAAACTTTTAACAGCTTATTCAGTGTCATTTCTACAATTTGATCTGTCCCTAAGCCACCGTTGTCTGAAGTGTATACAGATACATCACCTGCACCCATGCTCGTAGTAACATTAAACATTGTAAGTTATTCCCTCTACATCATGCCTTCCATGTAACACAGGCTCTCTACCATCCAAAGGCTCTGGGCCTTCCAAGTGTTCTTGTTTTTTCGGCTTGTACTCAGATTCTGCAACGATAATTAATTTATCGTTTTCAGTGTACTGAACAAGCGGATCATCTAAACGATGATATCCATACAATTTTTCGTTCAAAGGTACATTTGTGTCTAGAAAAGAAGACCGCTCCGCAGTGCGCACTAAAATGCCTCGTGTTAAAGCTATAGCCGCCCAAAACTCACAACAGGATCTGCCAGCTTCCGCAAAATGCAAATTCTTTCTGTAAGAAAAATCTATCCCAAAGAGATTGATTCTCTTAACTTTAGCTGCGATAGCAAAAGCAATTGCATACGCTACAGTATTGTTAAAATAGGCAAATCCAAGTTCTGTTATAACCTCAGAAAGTGGATACTCTACGATCTCAGGCACTCTTTCATCAAGGCAACAAGAATATATCGGACCCTTATTAGGAGTTTCTAACAAAAATTCCGCTGCAATTCCTGTTTGAGTTCCTGCTTTCACTCCATCAAGAAAGCGACTAGCTGGATCCATCATAAAAGTTCTATCAACATGAACAATTGCGCCGATAGAATTAATCCCCCAAACCTCATCATAGCTTGTGGAATTTATACGAGCCTTCACGTAATCTGCGTAACTTCCCCCAAGACCAACAATGGCAATTTCTTTGCCCTCAAGTTCATCAAACATTTTTTGCCCTTACATTGTAGATGCACGGAGAGGTTCCTCCCTGTAAGCATCTGTATTTTCTCGCCCTTCAGCATAAACTTTTAACGGTGGCGGCGGGAGTCTCCGCATAGATTCTGCATATCTGTTCATATACAACTGAAGAAGATCCGTCTCACCCTTCATAAAAGTGTACGCTTCTATTAAGCACGCATACAAAAGTGTATTCGGAGCATTCGTTCCAAGCCAAGACTGACCATCTGAAGTCTCCGTTATTGACTGCGGTCTATAATAGTAATGTAATTCAGTGACATAATTAGCATTTGGAGTAGGGCCAATAATAAAATTTTGGTAATCAAAAGCCGCATAATAACGTGGAAGGCCGGTTGTGGCAGGATTTGGATTAAATTCCTGAATGTAATTAACATCTTTCTGTAAGAGAAATTGAGCATTTCCACTACTGTCAGTGAAATGCAAAGAAAAAGAGGCAAGATAGTCTGTGGGCATGTTCAAAAATTTATTACCACTCGACATTACACCCGCAACATTTTTGCGAAAATAATCTAAATCTGTTTCTTTAAGAATGCGCTCTTCAGCATTTTTTATGAAAATATTCAGATTGTTGACAAAAGTTGTCTCTGTGTTTTCTGTCCAATCCTGAATCGCTTGCTTCAATGTTGTGAATGTAAAGCTCATGGTGTGTTTACCTGTCAGCCCCTACACTATGGTTATATTGCCAACCATTGAAGAATGGTTAGTGCATTGATAAACAAGAGATGTATCACTTGGCTCATGCGGAACGATAAACTGAGTCAAGCCAGTGGTAGAGTTATAGTTTTCTGTCACACCAGTTGTGAAAGCAGATCCACCATCAGATGTCCTAATTTGCAGTGGGTGGCTACTTACATTAGCTGTGTTATCAATCAAGTAAGTATGGCCTTTATAAAACGTAAAGTTTGGATTGTTGCCTGACGTAGCACCCGGACCTGTGAATGTGTATGCCGAGCTTCCGCTAGTGCCAGCAGTATACTTTGTTACAGGTCCAGTTGTTTCATCATTCAAGCGCAGCCAAGCTCCGCCGTGGGCAAAATACATCCCTCCGAGCGCATGAACATGAGCAATAGCGCCATGATAAGTGGATGCGCTAGGCAAATCACTAAGAGCAGCATAATAAAATACAATTTTGTTTGCGCCAGAGCTAACATCGAAAAGACCATTAGCATCTATAATATCAGTCAGTACGCTAGAACTATTTCCTAACGCAGCGTAAATTTCGTTAAAGTTATCATTTATTTTGTCAGCGCCAGCACGAAGAGTATCACCAGTGCCGTCATTTGCGCTTGACCCTATTCCTACTGTTTGCTTTGCCATTTACCCCTCGTCAAAAGTCTTGTTACTGGAGTCTAATGTAACGCCCGTTGAATCAAAGGTCGATGCCGTAGTCAATGTTACAGAACCAATAGCTCCTGTTCCAGAAACTCCTGTAGGAGATACAGATACACTACCTGTTGATGTGGTTGATACAGAGACACTGCCTATTTTCCCAACGATAGATGGATTTGGTATAAACCGTAAAGTCGTTAAATCGAAGACGGGGAAAGAAACCTCTACAGGTATTATGTTGTTTGTATCCGGCCTTGGATCTCGCAAAGCCTCTGCATCAGGGCTAATTCTAATAGGTCTTAATTGCGGATGTTTTGGCTCATACTCATCAGGGCCAACAAGAAGGCCATTCCATTCTCGACGCATATCTTTTAAACGATAGCGGAACCCTGACCTATCAGAAATGCCGTAAGCGTATTTCCCTGTAGCGAACCGTGCCATCACCCTACCCTATAATACTGAAGGCTAGGAACCACATTAAAGGAGGCTCTGTCTCTATCCTCTGCTTGTGCGCGGTCAAACTCTTCATCATAAATAGCCTTTAAAAGCTGTATTCTATCAGGAGCTTTCTTGATAGCTAAGTAATATGCTAACCCCGCTGCAAGACACGGATAAAAACGAAAAGGAACCTCTACTGTATTAACAAACGTGTCGGCGTCTTCAATACGTGTCAAACAGTCAAAGTGCAAAACATCAGTAGAGTTCTCTGGCGTGGGCCATATTTTTATTTTAGGCGTTATCTGACGATCAATAAAAAACTGCGTTGGCCGACCAGTAGTTGTTTTGTTTGGTATGTTGAGATAATCATCGCGGCTAATTCTATTCATAGAAAAATCAGTGCTGCCACGCCGCACAACCATAGACAAAACATCTATTACGTCAGTTCCAAGATCATAATCATTGTCGGAAGCTGTCAAAGCCTGCGTTCGCTGCGTAATAGTCCATTGATTTAAACCACGATTGGCCCAATCTGCGAATAAAAGGTTCAACGATCTTTTTGCAGTTTTCAGATCATATCCTGTCCTGACCTGCATACCACAGCGCTCAAACGCCTCTTCGATGTAATCACTTACATCAAGCTCAAAGTTCGTTGAACCAGAAGTTGTCATTACTTCTTAACCTTGCCGCCACGCATCATCTTCTTAGCTGCTCCGCCTTTTTTCATGCCCATCGCTATCTTTTTGCGAGGTGAAACCATAGCCGCTCCGCCACCACGCATACGACGCGCAGTTTTTTTAGCTGCTCCACCACCACGCATACGACGCGCTGCCTTCTTAGCGGCTCCGCCACCCATCATCTTTTTAGCTTTTTTGACCATTTTGCATCCTTTTTTCTCGCCGGGTTAAGATAAGCTTGATGTAGTCTTCAGGCTCATAATTCTCATAGTATCCCACTTTTTCTAGCTTTTGACTAGCATCGTCCAATTCAGACAATCGTTGAATGAAAATTATTGCCACCTCTCCTTCAAAGACAAGAACCCATAAATCCTGTTTAGTGGCTGAGAAATAGCTGTTCATTGCCATGCAGGCTGCTTCTAGCTCATCATATCCTCTATCTGGTCCCTCCTCTATGCAAACTGTGATAGCGTGTTTTGAATCAAAATTAACGCATTCATCGGCGACACGATCCCATAGATCACCATCACAAACTACGACTTTTACCCTATCATCCATCCATGCTTTTTTGGCATAAGGACAAAGAGCAAACCCCACATCTGGATCTACAGGAGTTAAATCCTCCATAATCCATCGCTCTATGTATTTTTTACCCTGATCCATTATCTTTACTTTTGACTCTCTCGTATGGCCTCCAAAGTCTCTTGAACGGTCACTTCTTTTCGTTTGTTGGGATCATATTTGCACTGGTATTCAGAAGGAATAAAATCCTGAGAATTAAAAAACATGGATTCGATGGTATTATTCTGTCCTCTGAAAATGCACACTCGCGTATCCTTGGATATTTTTTCACATTTAACTTTACGACAGGTTGTCATTAATTCACCTGCAAAGGCAGCGTGAGCCTTTAAAAAAACGACAAACCCAAACAAAGCAGCCGCACCAAAAGCAATCATCATCACCCAAGCAACTATCTCAACAAACTTACGACGCTTTTCACGTTGCGCATAAAGCGTCTCCTGCCGCTGCTTTCTTATTCTTGCCTCTGTTCTAAGCAAATCCTCCCATGCCGACATGCCCAAGGTCAGACTGATCCACTGTTTTAGCTCGTCGCGTTGCTGCATAGCGCGTCGTTTGTGGGCGAATATTTCCATCGCTTCCTGCTCGACGGATTTCCCGGCAAATAACTTCTTGAAAATAGGGGGATTTTTGGCTTCTTTTTCTGCTTGGTCGAGATCGCTGAGCGCACCCATCCACCTTCCGATATCCGACATCATGGATTCGACATCGCGACCGATGGCAAAACCTTTTTTGATGGTGGCGAAGCTGGCAGAGGCCAGCGCCATAGCGCTTGCAGGATCCATCAATACACCTTTTCATCTTTCCCCGCTGTAGCAGGGAGGCAATATGATGTGATGGACTTTCCTTGCCCCGAAAGTCGTTTGGCAAAATATACACAGTCATCTACAGACCTGAATTTTAATTGTTCCCCCTTAACTTTATTGCCGTCAAGGAAGACGTATAAAACAAAGACATGAATTATCTCA
>VTLG01009814.1_pt1 | contig 18447 bp, 27 predicted proteins | sample 4694571 | NCBI WGS metagenome assembly VTLG01 (sample SAMN12604809, study PRJNA352737) | marine metagenome | biome: ENVO:00000447; feature: ENVO:00000209|ENVO:00000569|ENVO:01000036; material: ENVO:00002151; isolation source: viral sequences binned using virsorter ... | reverse complement strand
CTTAGAACCTTTCTACGAGCAAAGTTATGAGAATCAAAAACTGGATCGTATGATAGAAGAGGCTCAAGATAAGATAGATAAGCTAAATGAAAGAGCTACGTCAATAGAAGATATTTTTGACAATTTTAAAGCTACTAATGCCGAGCAACTACTAAAGTAAAAAATGAAAAGAATAACATGGGTTGAGTGCCCTAACTGTAAAAAGTTGGGCAATCAGAAGGTGGTCCGATCTGAAAGAAATTCAAAATATATAATCATTCGTAGAAGAGAATGTTACGAATGTGGACATAGGTGGGAAACGATCCAATATCCTGAGATGACAGTTTCCAGGCAACAAGCAGCTTACGCTCGGTGCGAATGACGTTTTGTTATTTTTCTATACTTCCAGTGCATATAAAATTGTTCTGCCCACCATCTAAGTTTGTAAATTCCTGTACTCTTTTTTGCCCTGGTTTGTAATACAACTAATGTTGCCTCTAGTTCTATTACTTTCATCATTGCTTTAGATAAAACTGCTTCAGTTCTTGCATGATTTTTCATCATGTCTATACAAAAGGCTTTTATAGTATCTATATCTTCACAGGCCCATACTTCTCTACATCGAAGTTCTATCATCAGTTCTGCTTCGGGAGGTAGTTCCGTATGAATCATCTTCATAAAGCCATCATCTTTCATGTCATTGAAGAGAAGTGGTGGAGCCTGGAAACATTCTGGCTTCAATAAAAGCAACTGCTTGATCGTCTATCGTGTTGTCTGTTTGTTTAGCTATCGCCTTTAATAGATCCACAATTAATCTCTTCATTGCTTTTGATTTTATAAAGACTAGAAGAATAGGTTTTAGAATTTTTACCATCGTTTTTATGTGTTACTTCCCAAACATAGCTCTTTTGCTAGTATTAGACAAGAATCTTAACTTTTATGGAAGATCAAGAGCCTAGTAGAGTCGAAACCATTGTAAAAGTTTGTGTGCTTCTGTGGTCTGCCACATTACTCAGCCTTTCTTATTACGAACCGCCTTCTGGTAAGAAAATAGTGGACTTTGATCCAACTTTCATAGCCAGCATCTTCAGTGCTTCGACAGCTTCGCTAGGATTTCAGATAAAAAAGAAAAAAGATACTATAGATAGTAAGACCTCCAAACCAGCAGCCAAATGAAAAAACTAATTCCATTCTTATTCTTAGTTTCAACTCCTGCTTATGCTGATATAACGCACAGCATACAGAACGTGGTATCTGTCAGTACTTTAGGTGCTTCATCTACAGCAACAAGAATAGGAACTACATTCTCTTCTTCTGGTACAAACGTCACCCCATCAGCCAACTCTACTGATAATGCTATTGGCACGTTAAATCTTGCAGCAGCAGGTATAACAGATGGAGTACCAGCTTTAGATTATGACACTAGCTACACTGTTAAAAATGCTGGAGATGCTTACTCTGTAACAGAAACTTATTTAGAAGGCGATGCTATACCTGACTTTTTAGGTGTTGACGTAACAGATGGTGTAATAGATGCTCTTCCTGTTTTTGGAGAAACTCTTAGCTTTTCTGGCGGTGATATTGGCGATACTGAAATGACGTTAAATTCTGCTGGTGAAATGGAGATAACATTAACTGATGCTGGAGCAGGTGTTACTGCACAAATGCAAAGTACCATAACTTTAGAAATTGATTAATGAGGTGGTTTGTACTTTTATTCTTCGCAATACCTAGTGCAAATGCTGGAAGTATCACTCCTTCCTTCACAACAGGTCAAATGGAGAGTTCAAGTTCCAGCAAGACTATCATCGTGGAGACTATTGTTACTGAAAACTACAGGACAGGCTATACATATTCTATGCACGGAACTAATGTGCAACCTGCGGAAGGAACAATCATATCTCCTGATGCTACCTATACAAACACGCAGACATTTAATGGAGTCTCATTCAAATGGGTAACTCCAGATTTAGATACCAAACCTCAATGGGAAGTAAAAGTTCCAGGAGAAGCATTTTCAATTACAGAAAACTTCTTAGCTCCTGGGTTAGATGCAGTATCAACGATTCAAAGAACTATCAATACAGAAAGTCAAAGCACTTCACTAAGTATCTTCTCGCAATAAGTTTTTTATTTATATCTCCTGTAAAAGCTAATACCGTATCATCTCCATCTGCATCATCTTCTGGAACGGTTATAAATAATGGATACCAGACAATAAATGGAAACTTTCCTACTCATAGATATTCAAATGGTATTCAATGCCAATTACCAACTTTGGCTATCACTCCCTTTGTCACTAAAGGAGAAAATTTTAGCTTACCAAGAGTTACAACAACCAGAACCAATATTTACGACCTTTCAGAAGATGCTGACGGTAATCTTCTTAATCCTGGTCGTGTCCTTTATCAATCCGAACAGCCAAGATTAGATCAAACAATATATAACCTAAATTATGGAATAACTGCTAGTTTTCAAATACCACTTGGGGGTCAAGGATTTAATAAGGCTTGCTTAAAAGCTGCTGAAACTCAAATAAAAGGACAAGAGTTTGCATTACAGAAAGCAAAATTAGAAGCTAATTTGGCAAGAATGAAGGTATGTGCAGAGCAATTCAAGCTAGGTGTAAAGCTGATTGGAGAAGATGCTATAAGCTGTAAAAACGTAGTATTAACAACGATACCTAATCAAGTAGTACCGCACACTCACAAATTAAAGTAGATAAGGACGGGTATTACACTTATCTACGGATAATTATTCTACATCTTTTTTCTTCTTTGTCAGCTTTTTAATTATATTTTTTACTAAGGGTTTGACAAGATTAAGGAGTAATGGAGTAGTGGCAGCAACAGTAGCAATAACAGCAGTGCTAACAAGCTGTGGAGGATTTGGTATGTACTGATCTTTAAACGGTACGTCCTCATACAAAGTAATACATTCAATCCCATCTTCTCCTCTTTTATAGCCAGAAACACGTTCTAGACGTTTTTCGTTAACAAATGAACCAATCCTTAAATCTTTTTTACCAGGGCAGGGCTCTATCTCTAATTTCTTATCTTCTTTTGGTTTGATAGTTTTATTTTGAGTTTCTTGTGTACGTTGAGGTGTTGAAGCTGGCGTTTCCTCTGTATAGATAATTTCATTTGGATCGTATCGCATAGGGTTATACGAGGGAATTTGACCCTCTGGACACACAGTATATGTTCCGTTTTTGTCAGAAATTAACAAAGAAGGATTGCGTGTGGTTTCTAAGTCTCTGTGATATAAATTACAACCTGGTATTTTGCCTTCTAATTTATGCTTTATGAAATATGGAGCGTCTGGTATATCAATAGTCGGTATTGTTATTTGAGGTATTTTTATTTCACTCATCTTTATCTACATTACCAATAGATATAGACCAACCATCTTTTCCAAATTTACCTTTTTCTATAATTTTTGGTTTTTTGACTTCTTTATCTAATTTTTCGTGATATTTTTTTATTTCATTATCCAGTTCTAAATTAAACTTTTGCATACGGAGCCAGTGAACTAGCTTATCAATATAATATTTAATTAATTTTTTAAAAAATCCAAAGATCATCAATCGAAGGCATCTCTTTTCTTCAAAATTTCTACTTCAGAAAAACATTTAGGACAGGATAAGTTAGTCATTACTGAAAACTCAGGATAAGTTTGCATAGATTCATCTATATCAATGTCACCACCCCAAATTAATTCAGTATCGCACCAGTAGCATTTCATTTGATGATTGGCATAGATGGGCCAGTAACCTTTGGTAGACCTTGATCTAATACTTTCGGTATCATTCCTTGTACATTGCCTAAGATTTCGTTCATTACTTTTGCTTTGAACTGTTCTGAAGTTACATACTTGTAACCAAAGTACGCTCCACCACTCATGGAAGCTACCATAACAAATGAGATAATACTCAAAATCTGACAGATGCGATTTAGCATTTATTTAAAATTTTTTATACTACTTTTAATTATAGGCATAACACCAGCCTATGTAACTTTAGGCGTATTACTTAGAACGCAACGCCCGTAGCCTGTACTGGTGTATTTATAAGGTCAATTTCTGCCTTTAAGTCAGCTTCAATAGCAGTAACTTCATCAGTTCCAAGTGCATTTTTTACCCAAGTAATCATAGTTCCGCTATCTGGTGTTTTCTTAGATTCATCAAAAGCAATAAATTCAGAAGGTAGTGACTCAGGTTTTACAAAGGTTATCTCACCTGTACGTCTTGCCTTTTCTTCTGTACCGTCTATTCCTTTTACACGATAGACAACATTAGTAAAATAACCATCAGCAACATCTCTTTTACAAGCAGTGCCGTTGATCTCCCATGTATAAGTGATAGCCATGATAACCTAAGTTAGATTTTTACTGTTATTCTACAACTTCTGTTGTAGTTTGACTTACTCCTTCTTGTTCTTTTACAAGTTCAGCTAATTCATCATATTTATATTTTGCAGCTTTAAACTGTTCAAGTAATTCTGCATTTGCATTTTTCATTTTCTCTAATTCTTGAACACCTGCGTTGTACTTCTCAGCAAGAGCCTCTGCTTCTGCTTTACGTTTTTCACATCTTTCAGATAATTTTGACATAAAATTAATTTAATTATTTTAATAATACCTATCTGTCAACTATTTGTCTTTTACAGATATAACTACATCAAAAGAAATTACCTGTAGGAGCATTATTAACTGCTGCATAATAAAAATACTGACTTAAATCATCTGATAATGTACCAGTGGGGTGGACTCGCCAACGTAATCTCATATTATCACCACCACCACCTTCTTCATGTACTACTCTTATCGGATAAAAAACATCTTGTGTTAATGAAATTGTACCAGACCTTGTTTGTGAACCATGACCAGTACCCATACCATTATTAACAACAGCATTACTTGTATTTCTTGTGCCACCTTCTAAAGCATTTGCACCAATCCATACCCCACTACCGTCATCTGATGTAGTATCAAATTCAAAAGTTCCTGTTGAAGGTGCCTTAAAATAACCAATAGCAATAAAACCATAATCATTGCCGGGATTGCCATTATAATCTATAGTATCCCAAACATTTACACCAAATCTATGGTCTGCTGATGGCATACCACTACTACCTGAGAGATTACTACTTTCATTAACGTCTGTTAAAGGTATACTACCAATACTTCCTGTTCCTATAGTACTTCTAAAACTACCATTAAAAAATTTACCAGCTAATCCACCTAGTTGCATAACAAAAATTCTAGGCCATAGTGCGTTTCTTATATATGGAGTATGTGATTGCAAGTTAAATACACCACTTGCACCACCAATAGATACAGTTGTTTTTTTTCCAATTATATTACCGTTCCAATATGTCATACTTAGCTTATTTCCTCATAAGAACAGACAGCTTCTAAATCACTTGCTGCACCTGCTGTAGCTTGAATTTTATCATTTTCTTCTAAATAAATTTGTGTATCTTTAGTAAGTAAAACTAAAGTTGCATCTGCTGGAACAACAACAGTTTTTGCTAAATGAAAATCATTAGAACCTGCCTTCTGCAAAACAACAGTAACTTCAGCATTATTTGTTCCATCAACATTAGCAATTATTAATGAATTAATTTTAAAAACTTTATTACTAGATGCTGCATTTGCAACCACATCAGTAGCAGAAGTACCCACTGCAACACCTACACTTTTACCTGTAATTGTTGATAGTGCTGCAATATTTGGTGCGGTCATAATTTTAACTAAAAACTAAAGAAAGAGCAGTCGCTTTACTTGTAATGGTAACACCATTTTCACTAACCTTTCCAGTAACATCAACACCCGTACTTGTTGTTTCAATACGCTTTGTACCATTATGATATGCCTCTACGGCTCCAAAAGCATTACAGGTAAGCATTTCTACATTACCAAAACGGTTTGCTAACTGTACTTCATTTGCTTTTATTCTCATCATGCCAGTAAGACAATCTAGCTCACCAAAACCAGAAGCACCACCATGCCCAAAGTTCATAAAATCATTCCCACTATCTGGTTGAGTTCTTGGAAACTTAATGCCAGCAAGACGTACATTATCAGTTGCTATTCCCGTTGAATTTGTTTCTAGTTTTGAACTGTTGTCAAAGAAAAGTTCTACTTTTCCATTTTCAACAGCATATATTAAACTTTCAGTATTATTATTATTTTGAAAACTATAAGCAGCAGATTTAGTTATCAAATGATTTGATTCTAAAATTAAACTACCAGAACCAGCATCTTGAACATAAGAATTTGACCCGTCGTGAAATATAGCTAAATCTTGAGAAGCACCAAGTTGTAACTTGCCAGTGTCATTTGGTATTTGTACGTTGCCATCAGAATTAATTAGTAATCTGTCAACTTGAGCTAAAGTACCGTTGGTAAATTGTCCTGTGCTATTTGTAAAAGCTATTGTTGTATCACATCTATTACCACCGCCATTATGTCCGTTCCAAGTGCCTTCTTTACGCATTAATATTTGCGAACCTACTCTTTGTTGAATACCTGTACCAGTTGAAAAACTGCACCCTTTAAACTGTATTCCATATTCCGTATCAGCATCATTACCACCGACAAATCCTGTAGAGCCACCATCAATTACCAACATATCTAAATCGTTAGTAGTTGCTGAAGCTGATTCAATATGTAATTGACCGCTATCTATTTTTGCGCCTGTTGAAGTTGTTTCAAATTTTTTACTGTTGTCGTAATATAGCTCTACTGCTGCGTTTGAATTACCTTTTAAAATATCTTCACCTGTTGGATCTTTTATATTAAAACTATCTGTAGTTATAAATAATCCACCAGTTCCTACATCTTTTATTCTGGAGACAGAACCATCATGGAAAATCTCCAAATCTTGACTAGCACCAAAATATAGCTTTTGACTATCGTTATTAATATATATACTTCCACTATTAACACCAAAGTTTCCAGTTAATTCTGCCCCACCAATTAATGTCTCAAACTTTTTAACGTTATCGAAATATAGCTCTACTCCTCCGTCATTTTTACAAATAAGACTTGATTCGTTTTGTCTAGCTCTTAAAATTATGTCATTATCAGCATCAGGGTCTATATTGGACAAAATAAGATTTCCAGTGTTGTTAAGAATAAAACTCTGAGTTCCTGAGTGATAAATTTCTAGATCCTGAGAAGCACCTAGCTGTAGTTTGCCTGTGTCGTTTGGTATTTGTACGTTTCCAGATGAATCTATTTGAAATCTTGGAAGTGATGCTGTGCCAAATTTTAAAAGATTAATATTGTGGTCATAATCTATAAAGCCAGCATATTCACCAGTACCCCCAGTAGCATCAGAAAATTGAATAACTCCATTGTGAGTATTTCCAGAACGAATAGTTATTCCAGTATTACCAGTTGTTGCGATTGTTAAATCATCAGCATTTACTTCACCTTCAACAGTAGTTCCTATAAGAACTCTTTCAGTTGTAGTTATACCTCCTGTAACTGAAACGCCAGTTGAAGTTGTCTCAAGCTTTTTACTGCCGTCATAAAAAAGTTGAACACTTAGGTTAGGTTCTATTTTTAGACCGTTATCTGTACCGTATCTCAGAAAAAGATTACCAGTAGAGTTATCTATGTACGAATTACTTCCATCGTGGTAAATCTCTAAATCTTGACCATTACCGATTTGTAGGTTTTGGTTATCATGTACAAGTTGTAGATTTCCAGTAAATATTTGAAATGTTTTATTAGCAAGTATTCTTGCTGACATAGTTGTAACACCAGACCCGCTAGATTTAGTTCCAAAATTTATATTTTCACCTGTTTTTGCGGCAATACAAAAATCACCAGCATTACTGCCAGTAATATGATAATGTGACTGTTGTGCAATACCTATACCAGCATTACTAGTAAAAGCCCCTGTTGTATTTGTTCCAAAAAATATAGCTCCATTATTACTATTAACATAGTTATTACCACCTTGAAATATCACTCCACCTGAACTTGTCTCAAACTTTTTACTGCCGTCGTAATTCAACTCTACAGCACCGTCATGAATACATTTAATAAACATATCTCCGCCATCTGTATCCTTTAAATAAATAAAGTCGGAATTTATTCTTAAAACACCAGTATTGTTGTCAATAATAGAATCTGTGCCATTGTGATAAATCTCTAAATCTTGACTAGAACCAATTAATATTTTTTTATTGTCAGGCAATGCAATATTCTCACTACTTGTCCAAGAATCTGTAGCATCTAACCACTGGAACGTCTTATCTGTCGCACCTTTTAACGTAAGACCACCACCATCAGCAGTAGTATCGGTAGGAGTTGATACCTTACCTAGTTCAATATTTTTATCTTCAACTGTAAGCGTAGTCGTATCAATCGTTGTGGTCGTTCCAGAAACGGTCATGTTTCCGCTTACCGTCAGATTTCCTGTTATATCAACACCACCATTAAGAAAATCAGTATGTCCAACAAATTCGATATTACCAGCAGGTGTAATTTCAAATTTATTTACAGCATTTGTAATATCATGTAGTGTAAAATTTCCGCCATTAACTTCAATTCTGTAATCAGGGTTATTGTCGGTATCTGTCCAAGTAATTGTTGGATTATTATCTGTAAGAGTTATATTTTTTGCACTTAAATCTCCTGTTGTAACTATATTTCCAGTTACATCAAGACCAGCACCAACGTCTAAGTTGCCTGTTACATCAACGTGACCATCAGAATTTATTATTAACCTTTCAACATTGCTAGTTGTGTCTTTGATCCTAAAAGATCCAACGTCTGCCCTAATACTAAAATCAGGATTATCATTTGAATCAACAAAGTCTATTAATGGAACAGATGAACCCGAAATTGTTAAATGTGTTACAGTTGCATTACCTGTGCTAAGAGTTCCAGTATTAACTATATTCTGCCCGCTAAAATTGGGATTAATCTTTGTTCCCTGTATCGCGGCACTAGCACTTATATCAGCATTAACAATAGTTCCGTCTAATATTTTTGCACTTGTTACCGCACCAGTGTTTATAGCAACGGCTGTACCATTACTAGATATTGTTACATCGCCTTTATCTCCATCTGACAATGCTGGCCCCTGTGGGCCTTCTGTTTTTACAGTTACAACTGTTGCTACACCTTCTTGTACAGTAACCGTATTAGTAGTCTCATTTACTGTAACTTCATTCTTTGTTTCAGTAACAGTAACAGTATTCATGATGTGTAACCTTCACTTATAAATATAGTACCTTCTAAATAATATTCTTTCGACCCTGAAGGAGCCGTTAATAAAACATCGTATTTTAAAACATCTGGTGTAAAAGTAGCTGTTTGAGTATCTGTTAATGATATCGAAACAGAACCAGCAGAACGATCAGTATATGTTGTTGTAAAGTCTGCATATTTTGTGGTGCGTGTTTCTTCCCAAACCTGTGCTTCTACTGTATATCCTGTTAAATTTATTGCAGAATTATTTGAATCTTTGAATAACAAAGGAATACTATGATCTGCTCTACGTTGCAACGTAAAATTATATGTACCAGGTTTGATTGCCATTAGCTATAGGGTGAAGTGCCAAGAATGTCTGTTTTCCATTGTGCTTTCAAAGCATCTGTATCACTTGCAGCAGCTATTCCAGAATCAGCAGGTGCATCTCTTAGTGCCTGTTTTTTAGCAACAATATCAGTTGTGCTTGCCCCAGTTTCTAAAGCTTTTTGAAATTCAATATCAAGCTCTTTAAATTTTTCTGTTCTAACAGCACGAATATTATTTTTGTGAATTTCTCTGGCCTTTGCCATGTCAACACCAAATCCCATGATTTACTCCGTATAAGTCCAAGCATCTCTGAAACTCCTATCGGTAGGAATTACAGATTTATCTACAATATAAGATGTTTTCCCAGAAGGTACATCTTTATCTCTTATTTGTTCAACAGTTAAAGAACAATTATCTGCTGGTATAACAATCGCAACACCACCATCATCTGTAGTATAAATAATACGTTTATCAGAATTAGCCATAGGTTTTTTATTTTAGTATATCAAAGAATTATTGATCGCCAAAAATAACTGCGTGTATAGTTGCTCTATCTTCAGAATTTCCATTTATATTTGAAACAATTACACTAAATGATGAGGTTGTCATAGAACCAACACTAGAAAATCTCGCAGTATTTGACAAAGCTATATAATTTGCATTTGCCATATTAGTAGTAAAATCAAACCCATACGAACCAGTACCATTATCTGTTATTGAACTTATATTAAAGCTATCTGTTATAGAAACTGTACCTGTTCCATTAAATCTAACCCATGCTTTTGCACGACCTTGTGCTACCTGTTCTGGTGTTGAATTATTAGCAGCGTTTATATCTTGTAGATTGTTGACTTTAAGTGTGGACATAATTAAATATTTAATTTATAACCATAAAAAAAACTTGTTTTACTTCCACCAATTATTTGTGGGGAAGATGTTTGTCTATCAATATTTACTTGTACAATAAAAAAATCAGACGTACCGTTCATTGGCACAATAGTTCCAGTTTGATTAGTTAGAGAACCTTCTTCTCCAGTATCAGATGGGTCAATTTCAGCAAAAGCAATTATTGTACTATTTTTCATTATTCTAAGTTGTGCATCTTCTAAATTTGGTCTAGATGCGGTTGACACTGTTACGTTTGCGAAAACATGATAATAGCCAGCAACATTTGGAGTAACTGTGTAATTTGTAGTATCGTAACAATTGTCCGTATCTATTCCAACGACATTAAATGGAACTACAACATTTGTGTTATTAGCAACATTTGTAGTGGAATTTAAAGAAACACGAAATGCTGGTCTATTTAATCCCTCTGTTACTCCTGTTATTGATCCGTTTCCGTTTATTGTAATTGGCATTAACTATTCCCGATAAAAATAACTCTTACTGCTGATGGATCACTACCACCATTATAAACAGTTGTCATTATAGAAAATTTTTGAGTATTTGAAGTATTAGAACCATCTTGACCAATACAGGAAACACCGTCACTAAAATTATTATGAATACCAGCTACACAATAACCACTTGTAAAAGCGTTTGTAAAATTAATTGTAAATTTTGCAACGGCATTGTCTGTTACAGATGAAACATTATAACTGTCGTAAATAGTCTTGCTAGTTCCTGTAGAAGCACCATTAAAACTTACCCATGCACCTACAAGCATACCTTTTTGTGTTCCAGAACTATTCTGAAATACAGGAGCAGATGAATCTAAACTTTTTATCGTACCTACATTAAGAGTACTCATTTAAACAACACTCCAAGTTTCACCAGATCCAACAGTAACTGTTACACCTGAGTTTATCGTAATCGGGCCAAAACTTCCAGCATTTTTACCATTTGTTATTGCATAACTCGTTGTTATTGTTTGGTCATTTTCCCAGAACACTTGATTAGTACCGCCACCAGATGCGCCACCTGCAACACCCCAACTTAATGTTCCATTTGTGTCACTGGAAATTAACGCATAACCAGCAACAGCAGGGTTTGTTGTTGGCAAGGTAAGAGTTAAATTTGCAGCTAAAGCACTAGGAGATTTTACAGCCACATAATTTGTTCCATTTCCTGTCTGTTCACTAAATCTAATTTCTTTTTGGTTATTAACTGTTAGACCATTTTGATCTAAAAAAGATATTTCAGCTTGGTTAGCAACTAAACCTATTTGGTTTGTACCTTTCTTATATAAACCTGTACCAGTATCACCAAAATGAAAAGATGGAGCAGATGTAGAACCAGCAGATGTTCCTAATACACCTGTCATTACACCACCAGCTTTTAATAACATTCCTAAGTTTGTTTGTGCGACATCTCCTATTTCTACAAATCCATCATTAGCTTTATTTCTTATTTTTAATTTTTGCTCTGTATTACTAACTTCATCAATGTGTAACTGATACGCACCTACACCAACTGTTGGATCGCCACTGCCAGATTGTAAACTTCTTAACGCATCAATAACTTGTTGCAGTTTTGTTCTTACCTGCAAACCAGTACCATTATCTACGGTAAATCCTGTTCCTCCAGTTGTATCTACTCTTGCCATTTAATTAAGCACCTTTACCATATCCTACCGCTTGAAAGGAAAATTTCACATCTATAGGTGTATTTGATGAATTTTTAAATATTATATTAAAACCTGTACCATTAACATTTTGATTTGCTGCATTTAAAAAATTACCACTTCCATCTTCTTTAATAACAAAACGAGCGCCACTAGGTAAATCAAACGGAGCAATAGTTACTGTAGGTAAAAAAGCAGCATTTGATCCACCAATATCACTTGTTCCAGTAAAAAATCTGTTAGCGAAAACAATATCAATACCACTTGCTGACGTACCAGATTGAATTGGTGTGCTTACAACATTACCTGATGAAATATATTTATTTTCTGTTCTTGATGGGAAAGAAGCATCAAATCCTAATTCTAAAAATTTTATATTTTCATTAGTATCTTCTGAAATTAAATTTGCCCTAAATTGAAAATGCCTTCCAACAAAAGACCCGTTTCTTAAATTAGTAAAATTTGTAAAAGTTGAATTATCATTCGATGTTCGTACTGTTAATCTTGCTTTTAATCTGTCAACTGCATCTCCATCAAAATTTAATCTTGCATTTAAATCAGGAATAGAATCAAAATTTGCACTAATATTAAATCCTTCACTTTTAATATGTCTTTTTAACCTTAAATTTTGATATGCAGCACCTAAATCCAAAGTATTCGCAGCAGAAAAATCATATTTACCAATTAAACCTCTTGCAACTGTAACATTACCTGATGTAGTTCCAGTTTCATTTTCTATTTTAGAATTTACAACAGTAAAAGTATTTGCATTAGGTACGCTTGTAATAATAAAACTATTATCAAAAGCTAAACCTGTGGTAAATGTAAGCTGTGGTTTATCTCCAACAATTAAATTATGAGAAGTTGCTGTTACTGTTAAAACAGTGTCAGTTTGACTATAAGTTCCTGTAACTGTTTCAGTAGGTGTTGCAAGTTGTAACGCACCAGAGGCAACACTTGTGCGTGTTCTTGTACCACTAAAAGCTGTCTGTTCTCTAAAGTCAACAAGTTGACCTGCGCTTAATTTTTTTAGTCGTATTTCATCTTCTGTTTCAGGCAATGCAAATTCTACCTTTGCTTCATTTTCAGATAAATTACCTGCTAGATCTTCAAATTTAATACTGTAAGTTCCAGTTAAAGCAGGTACGACAACTTCTGTTGTATTACCATTACTTGTATCAAGGTCAATAGAGTTACTAAAAGTAGTATTAGCTAATGTAGTAGTGGAATGTCTTATTAAACATCTACCACCAAATATTACATCTTTTGCTAAAGATAAATTCCAACTTAATCTAACTTGATAATTGTTAATAGGTTCTAACTCAAATCCCGTAGGTTGTTCTGGTGGATCAGATAACCCACTTACTGGAAAGTCGCGTTCAGTAGGTGTAATTGACTCTTCACCTAAAGCATTAACAGCAGTAAGTCTTATGTCATATGTTCCAGCTTCAAATTGTGATTGTACTATTTCAAATGTTGTTTCTTGAGTATCAACACGGGTAAAATTATCTCCATCTCTACGATATTGCAATATATAGCCAGAAGCACCATCTACAACTTGCCAATCAATAAATACTTTTGGTACTGCTCTATTATTTATAACAACGATTTTTTCTTGAAGGGTTAGGCCAGATGGTGAAGGTAATATAGAAACAAGTAAATTTGTAGGTTTATTTGGTAATTGTTCTCCATCTTCTACTGCTGCATATTTATCTTGATTATGTTTTAAAGCAGTAATAGCATATGTTTTTTTAGCTGTTTCTTTTATGTTAGTTATACGCCAAGTCGTAACTGATAAACTACCTGATTCAAAAATATAAGGACTATTTTCAACAGGGGCAGAAGGAAAGGCACTTGAAACATTTACAACAGTTTGATTATTAGAATAACTAGATATTGTTCTGGTTTTTACTGTTCCATCACTTAACAAACAACTAATAGTAGGTGAATCACTTATATCAGGCTGATTTGTTCCATCTACATTATCAATAGTTACAGAAGTAGTGGTAGCAGCTTTTACAATGCCTCCTCTTCTTGTCGCAGATTTAACTCTATCTGCAATACCAATAATACTACCTATTTGAACAACAGAACCAGCAGCAATATTTGTCTCAAATACACAAGATTCAGTTGCAGTTTGTTGTGTATTTAAAAACCACTTACCAACTCTTTGTGCCTGACCTCTTGATGTCGTTCCAAAAGTCCTTATAGTTTTTATACTTTCACCATATTTTGCTATCGCTGTTGTATCTCTAACAGTTACATAATCAATTTCTTGAGAATCTAGATCAAGATAACTAACATTTATAGTTGTGAATCTTGTTTTTAAAGAACTACCACTGTAAGCAAAATTACCATCAACCACATTTGCATTGTTAAATACATAATCAAAAGCAACTGCACTTGGATTAGCAAAATCTTTTGGTGCGTCTTGTGATATTTTTATTGTGCCTTCTGAATAAAAAGGCATAGCTCTCATTACAGAACAAATATCATTTATAAGTTTTAAAGCCTCTGTTTGGTTTCTGATGTTTACATTAAGAGAAAATCTAGGTTCTTGCCCACCTTGCCCATCATCTACTAATTCACCGCAATATTGACTTGCCTTTTGAAAAACAAATTTATCTATTGAAGATTCTGGTAATTCACAGCCATACTGTTGATCAGCATTTCTTTGTGAATTATAAACAAGTAGGTCATATAAAATCCACGCAGGGTCACTTGTCCATTCTCTGGCATTTTTAAAACTCCCGTTCCAATTTCCAGAATAAACTATTCTTCCATTATTTCTTTGTACTGTGCCGTTACTTGGTATTTTTACTCTTTTACCTCTAATTCTAAAAATTCTTGAAGGCATTGAGGGGAACTCTTCTGCACTAAAACGTAATGAAGTATGTGCAACATGAGGGAAACTATGAGAATCTTGTTTTATTGTCGTTACACCACTTAAACGCATAGTGTCAAAGAAATTAGCATTACCCTCTTGATCTCTTAATAAAGTTACTGTTATTGGAAAAAAAGCTCCAGATTGTCCAAGAGGAAGTTTGTTATAACCTGCCAAATTTCTAAGTCTTATACCATAATCACGAGAATAAGCTGAAAAACTTTTTCCTTTTACAAGATGATTAACAGGCGTTAGTTCCGTTCCAGTTGCTGTCTCTACCTTAATAAAAACTCTAACTTCAGTTGCTTTTCTATTCCCACTTTTCTTGTCAATTTGAAAAAATTGATCGAATTTCACTCTTACTCTTACTATATCGACATCTACATCATCAATTTGAACAGAACGTGATGTTACATTTCCTCCTTTTGGAAAATCAACAATTTCTCCTATATCACCATGATTTTCTTTAAGCAATTCAGAGGATTGTACTTCTGCTGCTGGTAGACTATTTTGATTAGCAGTGCCTCTTCTAAACCTTAATTCTACAGTGTTATAGTTAAATCTAGCTCTAGCTGGATTGTTTATAGGAGCATCTGGTTTTAAAACTGGCTGACCATTTAAAAATGTATCTTTTAAAAAACAGTTTCGGTATCTTGCTGTATTTATATCTGTTTCATCAATTTTACTAGCTGTAGCAGAGCCCTCTATTTGACCTTCAGATAAAATATCAATAAGGGTAATGAAATCTACTGACTTTATAACTCCATCAGGTAATTTTGAAAATTGACGAAAAGCTAAGCCACCATTTACTATTGCTCCTTGATTAATTATTCTTCCTCTTAACATTTAATTATCTGGCTCCTCTGGGTTAACCACTTGTAAAGTATCAACACTTGCACCAATAGTATTAGTACCAACCAAAACTTCTCCGTACACAATATTTATTGGTACGCCTTGTTTTGCAATATTAGCTTGGCCTGTAAAAAGAAAACTAGGGTCTTGTTCGTCAGCAGAAAATGTAGGTGGTGCAGGTGTTGGAAATAATAAATCAGAAACTCCTTGAATTAATAAACCAGCACCAATAGCTGTAAAAGCAGTTCCTACAGCAGCCCCAATAGTAATACCCGCAATAGTTACACCAGCAGTGATAGCAGCCCCAGCACCAAGAAAAGCTGCTCCAGCAAGAAATGGTAGTATTTCACCATGTACAACAGGTATTATTTTTATATCGCTTTCTGTTTGTAAATCCAATAATTGCTCTGAAATTCTTACCTTACCTGCCATTACACAATATTCTTGTTCTTTAATATGATCTGCTACACCTTCAAAATTATTAACTAAGAAACTAAAAGCTTGTCTAGGACTTGCTACATCTATCTCAAATGTAGATTGCCCTATAAATTTTCTTAACCGACCATAAATAGTTAATTTAATCATCTACTTCATCTGGATTTAATTTTATAGTACATTCTGTTTTTGGATCTACAAGATAAAAAGGCAAATCATTATACTTACAACTTATTTTATCAGTATCACTAAATTCCAACAATCCATCAGGGTGTGAATGAACAATACCTAAAACTTCTCCCTGATCTTCACCATCTGCCCAATCCAAAGGGTCTATCACAAATGATTTTTCTTTATATGCTTTTGAAATATTCTTACATTTCCAATATGTATGCGTACCATCTATATCCAAAACAAGACCACAACACTCTTCTGGATAACACTCTGTAGCGTGTTTATATGCTTCTGTTATCCATGAATTAAAAGTCATTATGTAAAAGTACCAGCAGCAGGAAATAAATCTCTTGTAACTATTCTTTTAGGTATTTTTTTATTTTGCATATCTAATACACTTACTAATTCAAATTGTACAATTTCTCTATTCTCAATAGCTTTTCTATCAATATAATAAATTCTATCTTGCAACCTATCTGTACTAGGTGTACCAAAGGGATTATCGCCATCAAAATTAAAATTATCTAATGCTGAAGCTAGTGGTAAAAGTCTTGTCACTTTTGCATCTAATAAATCATTTCCGGGAGTAACAGTATTAACAGCACTAAGAAAATCACTCATAGTCATTACTGTAGTATCTTTTGTTATACCACCTAAATTACTAAAAGTAAGAGAAGGTCTTGGAATTGTACCTGTACTTGTATCTTCAAAGCCTTCTACTTTTACTGCAACTCTTTGGTAATCTTCACCATCAAACCTAATCATTCCAAGATTGTTTAAATTAGCACCAGCGTGAAACCTGAATACAGTATCTAAGTTATTAGGATTACCAGCAGGTATATGTAAACCAACAATAAGCTCAAGTTTGAATAGCTCTATAACAGAACTTGGTTTAATTTTATTTAACTCAGTAAAAGGAATTGCCATTAGGGTTCAAATACTTCTCTAAATGAACAAGTTAATGTAACTCTATTTAAAAAAGGAACAGCAGTATTGTAAGACAAACAAACAAAGTTTTTTGTTACGTTTTCATTTGGAACGAGAAAAGTAAATGACGCACCATCTGTAATCCTTGCATTAAGAAAGTTAATAGCAGTTGTAGAGTCTGTTTGAGATAAATCAAACTTAAGATTTAAAGTTATAGGATTTTGATTTAAACCTTCTGTTAACCTTTGCTCGAAACCATCTCCAAAACTTATAACATTAATTGTTGGTTGTCTTGTAATAGTGTAATTATATTTGGGATTAGCAATAGGAAAAGCTGCCATTAGTTAAGTAGACCTCCAACTCTTTTTTCATTGATTATTACAGCTTGAACTGCTGCTGCAAGCTGTTCACCAAATTCATTACCTCTTTGTTGATCTCCTTCAACAGAAGAACCAGAAGCATCTACATTTACAACTATACTTGTTCCGCCACCTAAAGCATGATTTGGTGTAACCATTCCAGAAACTCCTGGTGTAAATAGCTCTGGTCCTCTTTCTCCTACTAAATATGTTTTACCTCCTTTTATTGGTCCACCATCTGCTGCTCCACCGCCAAAAGCCTTACCTATTGGTCCAGGAATAGCACTTAGTAATGAATTTACACCAAACTGTAAAAGTGTTCGGGAAATCTGACTAAATACATTGCTTGCTACCTCGCCTAAAGTTTTAGTTCCCTGTATCGCACCTTGAATAGCATCTACTAATCCAGTTTCTATAGTTTGACCTATATTTTCAAATAAATTTTGTAATTTTTGTGCTTCTTTAGCTTCTTCTTTTAAAAGTTGTATTTTTCTAAGTTTTTTTCTTATCTCTTCTTCATCTTTTATTACTCCTGCTTCCTTCATATCAAAAATTTGTTTTTCTATCTCAAATTGTTGAGGACTCATAGTAAGACTGCGCTCCAGTAGTTGTATTTCTTTATCTAAATTTTGAACTCTAGATTTTTGTATAGTTTCTATCATTCTTTCGGCTTCTTTCTCTGCGTTTTTGTTGTTTATAATAGTTTGCTGTTTAACAATTAAATCATTTACA
>VTLG01005380.1_pt1 | contig 18448 bp, 27 predicted proteins | sample 4694571 | NCBI WGS metagenome assembly VTLG01 (sample SAMN12604809, study PRJNA352737) | marine metagenome | biome: ENVO:00000447; feature: ENVO:00000209|ENVO:00000569|ENVO:01000036; material: ENVO:00002151; isolation source: viral sequences binned using virsorter ... | reverse complement strand
TAAAGATCACCCGAAGCACGGTCTTTATACGGGGTTGCACCAAGAAATTTTGGTTTATGAAAAATGGAAAAAGATCAAGGAGGAGGAGTAACCTTCCCTCTTTACCTACGTGAATTTTTTGAGTACTACGACGAGGGGGATCCATACCACAACGCAGCTATAAGTAAACTCCATGAGGCAATGCCGGAGGAGCTATTAACGAGCACAGCGGAGTGGTTTCAGATATGGAGCCAGGGAGGGAGACGATGAACTTCCAAGACTGGCTCGATGTCAAATTCACTGATGAAGAAACCCTTTCAATAGAAAGGGAAGCACGTGAACTAGGGAAAAATGAGAATACAGAGCACTTAGCTACAACATGTATAGCGCTACTAAAGCAGTCTCGTTACCAATCAAAACTCCTGGAACGAGCTGTCAATCGAATTGGTTTCTTAGAAATGGAGATCGAAACGCTAACTAACCTGGGACGAAGGAAGCCGTAGTACCATCTTTTTCCCATTTTATTTCATCCTTAGACACGACTGCCTCTGGATATTGAACTGTGTACCAGCGATGATTGCAATTATTACAGCGTCTTCGTCTGACCGTTATACCGTCATCTCCTGTCTTAGTGCATACAACTCTTGCAGCTAAACCGTTGCAGTTAGGGCACTTCTGGGTCTGATGTCTCATTGTTTGTTTCGTTAGCGGTTCGCCCCTGCACTCGACGAAGAACTGACTCACGCCAAACGGCTTCATCTTTTGCTTCAGCGTCTTTGTAAATAGATGTGGATAGTTCACGCTCCAGTTCTTTGTAAACTGCGTTTCTTATCCAGGCAGTGGCGCGGATACCTTGGCTTTTAGCCTGATCCATAACGAGCTTAGCTCTATAGGGGTCAAGCAATATTTGAAGGTAGGTCTTGTTTCCGTGCCTTAACGCCATTGCAGTAAGAGTAATTGTACTACTCTACCACCTAGCTGGGAGATCGGCATCTTTCTTCCAAGCATTACGTTGAGCTTCTCTAGAAATTCTCCGTTGCTTTTTAGAACCCGCTCTAATCTCCCTTGCGCCTTTAAGGAAGTCAGCGGCTCTATGAAGATCCCCCGTCATTGCTAGCTGAATTTCTTTGTTCAGCATTTCCATGACTATTTGTCTTCCGCTCTTCGGAGTAGGCGACATCCATCGCATCTGGGAGACTGCTGTAATAGCCTAGCTCGTTTTCATCTTGTCGCAGATGCCAACCAAGTTGTGTTCTAACAACTGCTATCAATGGACTTCCCTCCAGGTTTTACCGATAGATACTTCAGCCAATGAGGGAATCTCACCCAACCACATAGCTTCCGCTTCTTCCATCACTTGTTTTAGTACAGCGGCCCATTCATCTGCTGTTTCCTCACGTACAAGTAGCAAGATTTCGTCATGAACCGCAGCAGCAATTCGAACAACATCTTCACCTGCCTCTTTTACCAAAGGCCAAAGATTACCTAAAGAGCACTTAAGTATTGCGGCTCCTGCTCCTTGAATAGGAGTATTACAGCGAACCGTTAGCCGATTTAAATCGCCCTTTAAGTAGCGCCGCATTTCAGACACTGGAACGCGAACTTCAGCCCACGCGTTACCTTCTGTTTCATTAGCTCTTAGAGCATTGTCTTGTTGCCACTGAGCTATTCCTTTGAAAGTAATAAGCCACTCATGTCTTATTGCAGCAGCTTTTTCTTCAGTCATAGTTATCCCACTTGCACCTGCGTAATTTCTCAAGCCCTTTGCACCAGATCCGTAGAGAAGGCCAAAATTTGCTGATTTTGCTATCTGTCTTTCACAACCAATAGCTTCCGCAGTAACAGTGTGCAGGTCTTTATTGTTCTTAAAAGCTTCAATCATTGTTTCGTCGTTAGCTAAACAAGCTGCAAGCCTTAATTCCATTTGACTGAAATCTGCGTCAACTAATGTCCAACCATCCGGTGCTTCGACACATCGTCTAAATGTGTCGTCCCTAGGGATCTGTTGATTATTAGGTTTAATACAACTCATTCGACCTGTGTCTGCTCCCAATTGCATATAGGAAGCTCTAACAAAACCATCAGTGTCTATCTTTTCTTCGATGGAGGTAATCATCTGCCTCCTCTTTTCAGCCCTCTTCCACGTTAGGTATGTTTGAACTACCTCATGGTCAGCAGAGAATCCCCTAAGTGCTTGCCTTGAGGCGCTGGGCTTCCCGTCAGCTCCCCTAGGAGTGAAGCCCAGTACTGCCTCGAATTTGTCCAAAAGTTGCTTTGGACTATTCAGGTTGAACCCCTTGTACTTTTTAGTACCTAGGCGAACTGCACCTTGGTCTTTAGCTCGTAAGTTAAATGAACCGTCATCATCTCTGGGCAATTTATTTCCTTCAGGAAGAGCAGCATCTAATTCCCGAACAAAATCTTTACCCATCTGTTCAACATCGTGCTCATAATCTTTTTTACATTCCTGGAGCGACTTTCTGTTCCAGGGCAAACCTGTTCTCCACATCTGCGCCATTGCAGGTAGAGCACGACATTCCAGGGCATAAGCACCTGTTAAGCGAGCAACAGCAAGTTTGTTTTCAAGTACAGAGTCGAGTTCAAGAACAGCAGCAACATCTTTAGCCGCATAAATAAGCTGCTCTTTACTTAATTCCGGTGCGCCCCAGTCAGATCTCTGTTGATCTTTTGAGATTTCGGCCTTTAAGTGTCTGGAGACAAGCGCATCTAAACCATGTTTGATGTTTGGTATTCCGTTAGTGAGCAGACGACTAGCAATCATCGTGCAACCAAATCTTCCACGGGGATAGATTCCTTGTTCTTGTAACCATCCAAGATCAAAGACAGCGTTATGTGCTAACCAAAAACGTTCCCCATTATTAAAAAAGCGGTCTAAATGTATCCAGTCTTCATCATCAAGATCAAAACAATCGACGACAACAATAGTTTCACTAACTAAACAGCCAAGTTGAATAAGACGTAACTTACCTTTTTCTGGTTGTAACTGTAGGGTCTCAGTATCGAGACCCACAGTAATGGAAGTATTAAGGCGGTGAAGCTCTTTAATACCAAAGTATGTGTTGAATTTAGAGGGCATTTATATGCCTCGATAACTCCAACATCTCATCTACATAATCCCCAATAGGATCAGTGTTGCTTTTATACGCATGAGGTTCTAACTCGTGCATTACATCAACAATGGCCTCGTATTTAGCCCAAATACGCCCCCGTTTTTCATGAACAAATTCATCATCATCAGGAACATCTTTCCAGGCCTGAAAGTACTTTTCTCTGGTATCACTTAGGTGATAGTGAACGTCTCTTACTGTTTTCATCACACGTCCTCCTCGAATCCGATTGGAGGAGTGACCTGCCAATCAGCCCAGGGAGCCATCTGCTCTATATCTGCAAGAGTTGGCTCATTAACCCCAGGAATAATCGGATTGTCCCAAAGCAGCGTTGTTGTGCAATGAGCAGAACCCCATTCTTCTGGTTCGTAACGGGTAGCAGGTAGAACTTGAATACAGTCTTCGACGATTGCCTGAACTTCTACGAGATCAGATCCTTTTTCGTACGAAAACGCGACAATCTTTTCAATGTTGGCCATGGGTGGACCTCCTTAGTTTTGTGGACATTGTTAGTGTAGTACTTTAAACCCTTTGTGTCAACTCTCCGAGCTTAGGAAGTTGAGAAATATCAATACGAGTAAAGATCGACACATCTAAACCCATATCAAGAGCCGCATAAGCTTCCGTGTCTAGCTCCATCAAACCAACAGCATCAATCCCGTAAGTGACTTGCTGTACTTTAGAGGCTTTGCCTTCAAAGTAACTGGTATATCTGACTAAAGCTGCTGGACCTTCATCGTAAGGACACTCATAAACAGCGAGTTGGATGTGTTTTCTGTCCATAGGAAGCATCTCTTTTACCCTAGTCTCCTCCTTTTTTGGCTTAGTACCAAAAACAATACGCTGAATTCGATTCCAGAGAGTCATAAGCAATAATAATAAAATACTAATGTAGCATACTAGTTACTTCCCCACTTCATCCAGGCATCATTTTTTAGCTTTTGTAATTCTTCGGGTGTTCTCTGCCCCCTCGCGTGGGGATACTTTAAATTTGTCCCATCTAAGGCACTTTCCTTTCCAGGACTGGGTTTTGGGGTGGGACAAACGGGTGGGACATCCCCCTTTTCGGTACTTTTTGTCCCAGGGGTGGGACAAGTCGTTCCAGGGGTGGGACAAATTGGGTTTGTCCCAGGGTCTTGTCCCAGGGTAGATCCATTGGTATCACTACTAATTGCCTGGGGTGGGACAACCTGTTCAACCTCCCCGCACGCGAGGACAGCTTTATATACCTTCTCTACTGAAGAAGTTCCTTGTCCCTGGAGCGTACTCACTATTACTTTTTTATTTTCTAGACGTTGAAGGGCTTTTCTAATTGCGGTTACGCTTCCACCGATGGAAGGATCTGCGTTTAGTTCGGCTCTGGTGAGTGCTCTGGGGTAAGCAGTTCTAAGCCTTAGAAGAACAAGACCAATAACCTTTGTAGGTGATACGTCAGCGTCATCAACTTCTGGAGTGAAATCACTGATACTGAAACTCAGGTCATCCTCCATTCGCATAAGCAGAGCTTTTCCGCGATTACCACTTCTCGATTTTTCGAGCGTAATGATCCTGGATTGTTTACCTACTTTTTCTATTTGTTGTTCTGATGGCATCTGTAGAGACCACGTTTCATCCACCGCATCCCGAATTGCACTGGTGCCACGGAAACCACCCGTCTTATTCGCATGGTGAATTATCAGAATTGTTGTGGCTGGAAACAAACCACCATTGTTTCGTGTCAACCAATAGAGAGGAGTTGCAAAGTCCGACTTGTTTTCATCAAAAGCTCTTCCTCCACTACACCCAATCAGAGAGTCAATAACAACAAGTTTTGGTTGCACCTGATTCATTATTTTTATGAACTGGGCGTAGTGCTGTAAAGACCAATCCGTCTGAATATGCGTGTCTCTAGTGATAGGGAAATCAACTTCTTGTAGTTGTTCTTTTAGTTGGATTAAAGGTTGGTCCCCGTTTAAAAGAAGAACAGGGCCTTTTTCTACTGGTACGAGTTTTCCTCTTACAACAAAAGGTTGCCCAGCAGCTACGTGTTTTGCGATTGCCCAAGCACTCATTGATTTACCGTCTCCACCTGCTCCATAAATAAGAACGACTGATGGAGTAGGGAGCACATCGGGTATTAAGTAATCCCTTTTACCCTTCAAATTCATCAGGTCTTCTATCTTCATTAGACCTTTGGCTTCTTCGTATTGAATTTGGTCAACAACGAGTTTTTCAATAGAAGCCTGTTCTCTATACCCTGCCTTAAGTGCCAGAGAGTTGAGTTTGTAATTAACTTCTGCAGGGTTATCTAATTCAAGTATCTCTTTGGCTTCTTTTATTACTTGCTTGAAAGGGAGAGTCGATGTCCGTATTTCCTGAACCTGACGAGCCTCCGCTCCCTCAAGAATTGCCCTGCTGGACTCTTGAAACCTGACCCGTTTGGGATCCTCCTGGTCTGCTAACCAAATAAGTGTCCCTAAAGCAACTCTTCCTGGCCTAAAAGATTTCCAGGGTTCCTCGCAAGGATTTGCATCAACCCATTCATCTGCATACTCAGGATCTTCACCTGACCAGGCAGACCAAAGCGTTAAACCCAGATCATTAGGTAGAGCTGAGTGAATAGCCATACCAATTTTGATCCAGTGCTCACGACTTCCAGCTCCCTGGTGCGTAATGACGCTTAAACATTCCTGGATTATCTGAGCAACTTCTTCATCTGTTCGATCAGAAAGATCAAGGGCTTTTCTGTTTTTAATTACTCCCGCACCATCTCCAGACTTCGCTGATTTCATTTCAGCGATCAGCCAATCTGGAGCGGTTGGGATTTTTTCTAGATCCCCCTCAAAACCATAAGTTCCTTCTTCGGATACCTTTCCACCTGGATAATCGCCATAAATAAGACCTTGGCGACCCCAAAGCAGCTCATAACAACCACCTGTGGCTTCCGATAGTCCATGTCCTTGAACTGCTCCCCACATTTCTTCAGGGATACGAAAGACATACTTCGCAGCGTTGTGTTTTGTACTGGTTATGACGGGAGCGCCCTTTAAAGAATCACCCCATTTCTTTTTTAGAGCGGAAAGATTTCTATCGCAGTCAAGAATGACTACTCCATTCCCTCTAATCCCTGTGAAGAGACCGACGGCACCGAGAGAAGAATTTCTCTCCAATGCGTAAGCAACATCGGCGGGGCTGAACTTTCTTTTAAAGGCTTCTTCAAGTGGGTTTTTTCCTGTGGCATCTCTTCCTGAGAGCATCTTTGCTCCCTTCTTGTAGATAGGTGCATAGACCAAGTTCTCAGGCAGGTTTTTTACAAAATCGAGCAGGTTCATGTGCTACTATTCCTTTGGGTAATCGGACTCGTTTTAACCCTCAAGGCTCATCCTGCCTTGGGGGTTTTCTCATTGTAGCTTATTGACCGTGGTCTGTCACAATGCTACAATAATTAGGCACCGAGCAAAGTGCTCACCGCTTAACCGACTATGCCTTTTCTATCAGAGAAAGCCTCATCAGCTGTAGCCGCTGGCACAGGAGGAGGTTATCTAAACCCTTCCAAGATTCAAAGCGGATTATCAGTTCGCTTCGCACTTCTTGATGACAACCCTCTCGAATTTTTCGAGGTTTGGGGTGAAGCTCAAGATGGCTCTGTAAAACCTTTTCGTTTTACAGATGAGCCAACTCCAGATGATATTGACGCTGAGTTTGGGTCTGATTACAGCCGCCGTTTAAATCGTGACGGAACTGCACCGGAACCTGCAAAGTTTGCCATCGCTGTTCCTGTTTACAACCATGACGCTGGATCTGTTCAGGTTCTTCAAGTCAGCCAAAAATCCATCAACAGAGAGCTTGATTCCATCAGTCAGATGGAGGATTACGCCAATCTTTTGGAATGGGACTTTGTTCTAGGTAAGGAGGGTAACGGCCTTAACACTGAGTACAGCCTTAGAGCTGTTCCCCGTAAGAAAGGCTCTAACGATGTCATCCAAGAAGCCTGGGAAGAAACCCAATCAGGAGGCTTCGACATCGGACGTTTACTAACTGGAGGAAACCCCTTTAAGGAGGGCTAAGTTCAGTTAGGAATAAAAACAAATTGAGCCAGGATTCGACCCCTGGCTTTTTTACTACTATGACAACCACTGAACGAATAAAAGTTGCTGAAGCACGCATAAAAGAGCTCGAGCTTCTAATTAAGCACTGGAAGAAACAACTTAAAAGTAGTTAAAAGTAAATACTTTTGGTGAAGTTTTATTAAAAAGGTGCCGCAAAGGTATGCAAGATGCTCCCTACTACTTTAGCCCCATCTAACATTTGTACTACTTACAGCTAGAGGCCGTGTCTCTACTAGATACTGTGTATCAATCCCTTAGAGAAAGGGATGACATTCCTGAAGAATTGAAGTCCCAGGCAGGGAAGATTTTTACTGCACTTTATAGGGAACAAACTGCTGGAGCGGAGCCCTTTAAACGTCATGCAGAAACTCCTACCTACTACGGGTCCAAGTCCATCCTGGAGAATATTTATACAGAGGGTTTTATCAATAAAAATAAGGACTATGTATTGAAAAAACTCTCTAAGTAGGTATATTCATAGTGGGAAGCTATGTCTAAATGCCTACTATTGGAACGCTAGATGCTCAAGACGCACTAGCAGGACTAAGAAAATGGAGACTGGAACGCGATGATTCGCAGACTTTGTTTCCTCATAGAGTTTATAAGGATGAAGAAGGGACCATATATCACTCAGTAACTCATATCCTTAAAGAAACAGCACCTGATTGGCAAAAAGATGCATTGGAGAGATGGCTTACTAGACCCAGCTCTGGCCTGGAGCGTGATATTGCCTGTCAACGAGGCCACTTGGCCCACTCACACGCTGAGTACTTACTTAAAACGGCTGCAAAACTGGCAAGAAACTCGGCGAATCGAAAAGGAATTTGGCGAACGGGTAAGGATGGACTGGAGCGCTGCCCATCAAAAGTTACATCGTGGGCATTGGAAAAAGCAGCCCAAAGTTCGCCGCGTGTCGGCTGGTCAGCTGCGGGCTATGCGAGATGTCTACGTGGATGGATCCTGGAGCGAGTAAGTGCAATCCACGCCATTGAATTTTCAATCCATGCTGAATGTTTTGCTGGAACGTGTGACGCTTTATTGGATGTTGACGGTGTGGGTCCAATCGTGGTCGACTGGAAGACCAGTGCAAATGCAAGGTCAGAAGATTTACTACAGTCGTACATCGACCAAATTGGAGCGTATTCTCTGGGGCTCACTCGACTAACAGGAATAAAAGCTCGGGGTGGAGCGGTTGTTGTTGCACGCAGAAGCGGAGCCCCACAAATAAGGGAATTATCTGAATTAGAAGTACGTGGAGCAGAAGTAAGATTCCTGGAACGAGTAGATTGCTACAAAGCGATGTTATCTCTTAACCACGAAATTTAACCCACTGCCCTCGAGCGTATTTAATTGTTTCAGGGACATATATTTTAGTAATGTCTTCTATAAAGGCAGGAAGTTCTTTTTGGTGTTCTTTCCAACCGTCTTGAATACTTTTAAGCAGCCTTACCATAGGTTCTTCTTCCTGGAGCGTTTGTTTTTCCAGTTCGTCAATCCTTTTAAGTAGCTCTTCTTTAGAGCTATTCATACTGAGTTTTGTCATAGGTTTTAAGGGTTAATAACTGATAGAGCTTTTTGGTGTGTTCTATCCCACTTACCTGGAACGATTTCACCACCACCAAAGATTTGGAAACCATCGTTTCCTGGAAGTAAACGAGACCCCCAGGAATTCATTTTGATATCTCTCCCAAACCTGGTGCGAGCATTTCCCATGGCTTCAAAAACACTCATTGCGATAGTTTGGCAATGAAAGGTTTTGTAGCCTGGTACGTTTTGATCGACTAGACAAAGAGTGACTAGGCGAGGTTCGTCAAAAGCCAAACGTCTGGGTTCCTCTTCTATGTTTACTGGTGCGGTGCTCATGATTAAGCCCTCTTGAGTTTTGCTGCTGCATTAACTAACAGCATGGCAATTCTTTCTTGAGATTCAAGATCTTCAACAGCAATTGCACGATCTAGTAAATCTTTGAGAGTATCTAGAGCAATATCACCAATTCTTTTTTGCTCGTTGTTTGTAGGAAGGATTTCGTTAATCCATCGATAGGCTGTGGATCCTGGAACGTTTTCAGTTTCTAGGTAGTCTTTGATGAATTTTCTTGAGTGTCCATCCCTAGCCATTTCGTTTATGGCTGCTTGTGCTTCTTCTTTTTGCATTTAGTTTCCGCCTCCTTCTGCAAAATCTCGTGCATCTTCGAACGCATCTTCTTCAGTTTTGAAGGGTCCGTAATTTTCCACTTGTACGGAGCTGGGCCACCAAAACCAACCAGGACCAAAAGGATGGGCTGGGTCGTAAAAGACTTCGAAGAGTTCTGGGCCGTCTTCAGTTTGAATAGTGTGGTAGGCCATAAGGGTGATGGATAAACTACAGTATTACAATATCATACAGGTCAAGCTCTGTGAGAAATTCTCAGTTTTCTCAGGTCTTTGAAAAGTAGATCCACTGCACTGGAGCGGTTCTCAGAGTATTACAAAAGATTTCTCAGAGTTTTGGGATTCTCAGGGTTGACATTCTATCCTTATAGTGTGCTATATTACAGGAGTCCTTTAGTTCACCCAAAACTATGGCAAGACCCAAAAAACAGGAATCTAAACCTGACAATCTTTGTGACTGGATCGACCAATGGCCTGGCGTCAAAGAGTTAGATGAACGTCACACCCAAGCGTTAGAGACAAGAAAAGATGCTCAAAGAAAATGCAAATACGCGACTTATCAAATTCAGCATTTAATGGTTGGCGTAGACGTCTTAAGAGAAAGGGTCTACGAAACAGAAATGGTTTGGAATGATGAGACGGATTTGCAGTACAAAGAAATTACTGGCGATTGTTTGGAATCCTGGCGCGATCTCCATCAAGCCAATGCAGATAACTTGCATGACCAAGCAATTGAAAAGTGCTTCGAAGTTGTCAAACTAAAGAAGGATTGGGACGAAAAGAAATTAACGTGTACCAATCTCTGGAATGAGTTGACCGCTTTAAGACAAACAGCACGGAAAGCATGGGACAAAGAACAGGAGGAAAAGAAATGAATTTGCCTTTAAACGAACAAGAGGCATTTTTTCTCTTGGTTGCTGTTAATCGAACACGCCGCGAGCATGAAGGCACAAACTACGGTGCAAGGTTGGAGCGCTTGAGCGATTCTCTAATAAAGAAAATGATTAGACTATAAATGTAAAGTATTACTACATTATACTACCCTATAAAGTTTACTATGTACTACAATATAGGAGTAGTTTTTAATCTCACCACCAATGAGAAAACTCGCTGACTTTGCACTCTTTCGTGACAAGTCCCCCGAACAAGTCCAGTTAATTCTCGAAGAGCTGGAACGAATTAAAAGAGTCTCACAATGCCAGACTTATCAGTTCAAAAAAGCTGAGAGGTTCGACAAATGAGTATTTTGATTCAATTCTGTGCTGCTAATACTCCGATGGGAAATCCTCGGAGACTATGGGCAGAGTTTGACGAAGACGGGGTTCTTTTAAACACTTATGAGGAAGGTTATAACGGATATAACGCCGTCCCTTCTGACTTAAGAAAAAAGGCTCTTAGTTGTCACTCTATCAAGATTGGGGCTCTTGCTTATAACTCATTGATTAAGCAAGGTAATCACATCAATCGCATGTTTAAGGAATAAAAAGGGGCCTAACGGCCCTTTTTCTTTTATTATGTAGTGCATAGATCCGTGATCTCTAAAGTCTGTGACTGATTCAGCCCTTCCACTAGGTCCATTAAATGATGGAGCTATAAGCAAAACTAATGCAAGACCTCGCGGTGATAAGCGATCTAATGACGTTATAGAGGCCAGGCAAAGGCGTCTATATAAGCATCAGTTGGAGGGTTTAACGCCAAGACAGCTGGTCTATGAGCACGCATCTCGTGAAAGTGTGGCTGTAACAACGGCCTGGAGGGACTGGCGAGTCGTGCAAGCTTGGAATGAGGAGGACTGGGCGCGTGATCGTGAGAAAATGCTGTCACGACTGCAACAAATGCGCTCCAAGCTCTTTCATCAAGCCCTTAAAAAAGGACAATTACAAACAGCCGCTCAAGTTTTAGATTCTCTGGGACGTGTTCTCGGTGAAGCTGCACCTGAACAGATTGCTGTTAGTGCTCCAAATCTTCAAATTCAGATTGAAAATAAAAACCCTTGAAAAGCCTTTTATAAGGCCTTTAATTACGGGATATTGCAAATTTTTGAGAATTTAGAATTTGTGAAAAATTTTGGAAAAAATAAAAAATAAATTTTCTTGTGGAAAAAATTGTGGAAAAGTGGAAAGTCAATTTTTGTTTCCACATTTTCCACATTTTCCACAGGCTGTGGAGAACTAAATTTTGTTTGTGAGGGTTTCCTGACAATGTTACAATTACAATAAGATTTAATAAGAATTGTTACAAAGTAGTACTTGTGTACCAAAATACTATAGTACATTAGTACTACTTGTGCTACAATACAAGTACGCAGGTCACCCATGCCTGCACCGCACCTAGCAAAATGATCACCGCGAAGAACCGCAAGGCCGAAATCCTGGAAGCCTACGAGGAACTACTCGCCGAGAATCTCCTCTTAAAGGAGGAGGTCGAGAAGGGCCGCACAGAGTTGACCATGCGTGACTACGCACAGGACGTGAAGCGCAGGACCGAGACGCACCAGATTGAATTCAATCTATTCGTTGAGGACTGCGGGAAGGCTGCCAACTGGGTAGCCACCCAGTGCAAGCGCGTCGAGTTGCCTCACTGGGTCTGAGGTATTAGGGGCTGAGCAATCAGCCCCTTTTTTATTGCCTAGGGGTAGGGTTGGAGATGACAGAGACATATATAAAAACCCCCTGAACCTACTGATAAATCCGTGAACTTTTCTACTCTAGCACATTAAGGGGGAGGGGTCTGACTAATAATCATCTCTACAAGCTTGGCCTTGGAATAATGGGTCTGTGTACCTGCCAGAGCTTTTAACTTTCTTGAAGGAAGGTCCATCAAAAATCTGCGGTAACCATCCATTGGCTGGGGCGACCTGTAAACAAAGAAGCTTCCAATAAAGTCAAGCATGGGGGAGGGTTGCAGTTAAGGCTATTCTGCTACACATGGCCGTAAAAACAGCAGAGCCCCTAAGTCTTCGGTGGGCGCAGGGGGAAGTATTCAAAAACGACAAGCGTTTCAGAGTCCTGGTTGCAGGCCGCCGCTTTGGAAAAAGCTATCTCTCGTGCGTGGAATTATTACGCGGAGCAATAAACCGACCTGGTGAAACTTTCTTTTACTGTGCTCCAACGTATCGAATGGCGAAGGACATCGCCTGGAAAACCCTCAAGCAACTAATACCACTTGCCTGGGTAAAGAGCAAAAACGAAACCGACCTAAAAGTCGAATTGGTCAATGGTTCCATGATCGAACTAAAGGGAACCGAAAATGCAATGGCCCTACGTGGCCGAAGTCTCGCCGGAGTCGTTCTCGACGAAGCCGCATTTATGGGCTCCGATGTCTGGTTCGAAGTCATCCGACCCGCCTTAGCTGACAAACAAGGATGGGCTCTATTTATTTCTACACCAGATGGAACTGCAAGTTGGTTTTACGACTTATGGTGCTACGTCCCCGAAGATGAAACTGGTGAGTGGCAACGCTGGAGTTACACAACAATCGACGGGGGCAACGTCCCAGCAGAAGAAGTCGAAGCAGCTAGAGCTCAACTTGACTCTCGAACCTTCCGCCAAGAATTCGAAGCCAGTTTTGAAAACCTAAGTGGTTTAGTCGCTGTATCTTTTGGCGACGCAAACATCTCATCCGTCGCAAAAGATATTTCCATCATGCCCCTACTACTGGGGGTGGACTTCAACGTAGATCCAATGTCAGGAATCTGCGCTGTAAAAGATGACGACACCCTTTATGTTTTTGACGAAGTAATGTTGACAGGCGGCGCAACAACCTGGGATTTCGCCGAAGAAGTAACTCGCAGATATGGCGTGGATCGTCGAATAATTGCATGTCCCGACCCCACGGGTGGTGCTCGAAAAACCAGTGGTGTAGGTGTTACAGACCACACTATTTTACGCCGCAGCGGCTTCACGGTTACCAGTCCAAAAGCCCCCTGGAAGATCCGCGACAAAATAACCGCAGTGAACACTGCACTTTTAGATGCTTCGGGTACACGTAGAACATTTATTCATCCTCGTTGTAAAGAACTAATAAAGAGTCTCCGCACACTTACTTACGCACCAAACACAGGCTTACCTAATAAGAATCTTGGAGTAGATCATGCGTTTGACGCATTCGGTTATTTATGTCTTCAACAATTTAATTTGGCGAAACCAGAAACACTTGGACAAACAACACATCGTATTTATTAGCACTCAGAGCTGTTAATGCGTGTAGTAACGGTTAAACTATCTCCATACCCCTTTTTTCAAAAATAGGTCATGGCCTTTTATCGCGGTGAAGAAGGCTCCGTTAAGTTCAAGAACACTGCTGGAACAGTTGCAGCTGTAACTAGCACACGGAGCTGGAACCTTTCAGTAACGAAGGATGTTCTCGACTGCACTGCCCAAGGAGCAACTTCACGCAGTTACGTCGGTGGTTTTATTGACGGAAGCGGCTCTGTTGAAGTTCTCTACACCGCAGCCAGTGGTGACGAAACTGCTGAATTTCTCAACGATGTCTTCACCACAGAAGACGATGGAACTGCCAAATTTGAATTGTTTTTGGACACTTCAACCAGCAAAAAACTTACCTTCGACGGAATTATTACAGGTGCTGAATTCGGCACCGCAGTAGGAGATCTTGTTGCTGTAACAGTGAATTTCCAAACCAACGGAGCAATAACTTCTGCTGTTTAGTAGGAGATAACTAAAGAGGGGTAAAACCGTGACGTACGCCGTCCCAGGAAAAATCCGAACCCACCAAGTCAGCACAACTTTTCAAGGTGGAGCTGACAGTCCTTTCACCCGAACCAGAGCTGTTCTGGATCAGATGAAGGCATGGGAAATCATGAAAGCGGTAACGCTTGGGACGGAGTATTTACGAGATAATTCTGAAGCTTTTTTACCTCTTGAACCTCGCGAAGATTATGAGGCTTATTTATCAAGAGTAAATCGAGCTGTATTTTCACCATATACGCAGCGTTTAATTCGAGCTGCTGCGGGATTAATTTTGAGGAAACCCATAACTATTGATGGCGATAGTTATTGGACAGATATTTTTAATAAGAACGTTGATGGTTGCGGGTCAGATTTAGATGAATACGCTCGCCGAAACCTTATATGTGCTCTTACTTACGGGCATAGCCATACCCTGGTGGATTTTCCTGCTCCGACAGGGGCAAGGTCATTAGCAGAAGAGAGGGCAGAAAATCGGCGTCCTTACTGGATCGATGTTGATCCAACCAATATTTACGGATGGAGATTAGATCGAGAAGTCAATTATGGCGATTTAATCCAAGTTCGTATTGCTGAGAAAGCAGTTGTGCCAGAAGGGGAGTTTGGAGAAGTTGTTTATAACCAGGTTCGAGTAATTGAACCAGGTCAATATCGTGTTTATAGGCAAAAAGAGAGTGATTCGACTCTTTATGGCACAGAAACAGGCTTTTCAGGTCAATTTACCGCTCCAATTACTCCAAAAGACTATGAATTAGTAGATTCTGGTGAATTTAGCTTGGGCGAAGTTCCTCTCGTGACCGTTTACACAAATAAAACGGACACACTGACCAGCAAACCGCCGCTTTTGGACATCGCGCACTTAAATTTGTGCCATTTTCAGCGTCAAGCTGACTTAATACACAGTTTGCACGTCGCTTCTCAGCCGATGTTGGTTCTTGAGGGTTGGGATGATCAGACAAAGGACATGTCAGTCAGCGTTAATTATGCAATGGCGACTCAACCTGGCAATAAGGTTTACTACGTCGAACCCGCATCAACAGCATTTGAAGCTCAAGCCGCCGAGATCCAGGAAATAGAAAAACAAATGGCTTCTCTAGGCATCAGCACTCTTTCCCAACAGAAATTTGTTGCAGAATCAGCAGATGCCCGTCGCCTGGATCGAGTAGATACAAATTCCATGCTTTCGATGGTTGCACTTGATTTAGAACAAAAACTACAAAAAGCCTTTGTTTTATCTGCGCAATACCTCGGAATGGAACCCCCAGAAATAAAAATCAATAAAGATTTTGATATTGATCGTTTAATAGGCCAAGACGTAACTGCACTGACCTCTTTATTTGAGCAAGGTGTATTAGGGAGAGACGAGTTTCGACAGATCCTTGTTCAGGGCGAAGTTCTACCTTCTGCCAACGAGTTCGACGATTCTTCGAGCTCCTGATATACTACATCTACAACCTTTTTAAGCCATGCCAACATCAGGACCAGAAGGCTCAATCGACAAGGTTTTACAACCTGACGGAAGCTACAAATGGGAAGTTGTTCCTCATCCAAGAGCGGAAGAGCTAAATCCTCCACCAAAAAAGGCTCCAGCTAAACCAAAGGCGAAAAAACCTTTAGAAGGTTTAACCACAAAACAGAAAAAGGAGGTTACATCTCCAACCTTTAATAACGACATCGCTGAATAATGATCGAAGAAAAAGTCATCCAGCCGGAGTCCGTGACTTCCGCTGAGCAGCCCGTGGCTGGAACTGATGTACCACAGCCAGCCGCTCCAAACCTAGATGCTTTAAAAGCAGAGTACGAACAGCAAATCGCAGCTTTAAAGGCTGCGAACGCTGAAACCGAAGAGAAATTCAAGGGTATAAAGGGTAAATTGGACGATGTTTACAAGAAAGCTGATGCCGAAAGGAAGCAAAAGCTGGAAGACCAAGGCCAGTGGAAAGACCTCTGGGAAGAAGCAAACAAAACAGCCCAAACCCAAACAGAAGAAATAGGAACTCTCAAGTCTCAACTAGAAGATTTAAAACGTTCCAATGAACAGGAAGCAACACGTACTGCGGCTTTGGCAGCCATAAGTAATGCGGGTGCTATTAATGCTGAGCAAGCATTGTCTCTTCTTCAAGGAAAACTTCAACGAAACAGTGAAGGAAGAGTTGTTGTACTAAATGGGGGAGTAGAACAAGAAATAGGGACTTATTTAACGAACTTAAAGAACCCTGGATCTGGTTGGGAACACCATTTCAAACCTACTACAGCAGCAGGGATGGGGGCAAAGCCAACACCAGCATCAAATGTCGCTCCAGGACAAGCGAATCCCTGGAAAGAAGGTAGTATTAATATCACAAGGCAAATGGCCCTTGAAGCTACAGAACCCGATCTTGCAGCTGTGCTCAAGAAAGAGGCAAGTAGCTAGTTAGTTTCTGTGAAACTAATACCGAGTCTGTGACTTGGGCCCCGTAAATTAAATCCCGTTTTTTGAAATGGCAGCCCCGTTTCAGAATTATTCCGGCGGTGTCCTTCTTGCGGACATCGTAAAAAGGAATAATCTATCTCGCTATGTAAGTGAGGCAATTAAAGAGCGCAGTCTCTTCATCAAGAGTGGAGCTGTAGCTCGTAGTTCTTTCCTTGATGCAAAGGAAGGCGGTACACGTATTCAAGTTCCTGAGTTCAATCCAGTTTCTCCAACAGAGGAGATCATTGATGGAACAGCAGGTTGGGGTACGAGCACTGCTGGCTACATGACCCCTCAGAAGATTGGTACAGCAACTCAGATTGCATCCATCTGCCACAGAGGTTTTGCCTATGCGGTTGATGACGTTGCAGTTCTAGCGGCTGGTGAAGATCCAATGCTTCACATCCGCAACCAACTTGCTGATGCAATCAACAAGCTAAACAGCCAAAGACTTTTCTATCAACTACACGGTCTTTTCGGCACAGCCCTTTCAGGTAACGCCTCTGACTTAGCAAAAGCTGCTGCTTCTGGTGCTGCTGAAGCCAACTACCTAACAGGTGCAAACGTTGCAACAGCACGCGCACTTCTTGGAGAGCGTGGCGATGAACTAGACACAATCATCGTTCACCCCAATGTTGGTTTCTATCTCTATCAGGTAGGACTACTAACCTTCTCCACATCTTCCTTAACTTCTGGTGGCGCAGTCACCTGGGGTGGTGGCGGTGCTGGCGTTAGTGCCCAGAGCATCGGCACATTTGCTGGCTTGAATGTAATCATGGATTCTCAGGTGAACACAGTTCAGCCTGGTTCCAGTGGTCACATCAAGGAGTACTACTGCTACTTACTTAAGTCAGGCACAATCCTTGAAGGTGTTCAGCAAGATCTACGGATTGAAGCTGATCGCAACATCTTGTCCAAGCAGGATGTTCTCTCAGTTGATTATCACACTGCGTACCATGTCATGGGTACTAAGTGGGGTAATGCAGCTGACAACCCAACCAACAGTGTTCTTGGTGCTAAAGCCAACTGGACTGCTACCTACGATGTAGATCTCATTCCAATGGTTCAGCTAACCGTTAACACACCTCTTGATACCTCAACCCTATAAGGGATAATTAAGACAGGTTCTGCATAATTGCCCCGCCCTGAGCAAGCGGGGCTTTTTCATGCCGATATACTGGGAGAGATGGTTATTTAAATAAAAGTGGCTGCAACAATCACCGCTACTTTGAAGGGGGAAACTTCAAATAGCTATGTGACATTGGCTGAGGCCAACACATATTTTGAAACTGCTCCAGAAGAATCCACCTGGGACGACAAATCTGATGATCAAAAGAATCGAGCATTAATTTCTGCTTGTCGATGGATTGATACTCTTAATTTTTTAGGAGATCGATGTGACAACGATCAAGCATTGAAATGGCCTCGAAATAATTATCACGTAGATAATGTTGAATTAGTTTGTACAGCTATTCCAAGCAACATCAAAAATGCTCAGTATGAATTAGCCCGTGCATTAGCAAACGATACAGATGCAATAACAGGTAACAAAGGTACTGACGGAACTTACGAAGAAGTAAAACTAGGAGATATAGAGGTTAAGTACAACACCGATAGCCAAGGCGTCGGAACGATCAACAATGTTTTTGACGTTTATCCGTGGCTTCAGTCCTATCTTGGCGCTTATTGCCTTGGTGGCTCTGCTAGTTATCAAGTTCGTTTAGTGAGGGGTTAAATGGCAGCTCTAGACACACTCTTCAAAGATGTAGCTAAGCAAGTTGTTGCTGATCTTGGTTCTGCTCTGAATACAAGCATCACTTACACACGCAAAACATCACCGAGTTACAACACAGCAACAGGGGCAGTAACCACAACTGATACTGCTTACAACATCAAAGTTCCTGTTGAATTCATCCAATCCAACGAAGATTCAGGCTTCCAG
>VTLG01004552.1_pt1 | contig 18448 bp, 21 predicted proteins | sample 4694571 | NCBI WGS metagenome assembly VTLG01 (sample SAMN12604809, study PRJNA352737) | marine metagenome | biome: ENVO:00000447; feature: ENVO:00000209|ENVO:00000569|ENVO:01000036; material: ENVO:00002151; isolation source: viral sequences binned using virsorter ... | reverse complement strand
TATCTTTTGCTGTTGCTACTGCCATACTGGACTCATAATCCTAATTACACTTTAGGATATACTACCTATGCTGTTCCCCATTCCCCGTGGCAATATCCGCATCCCCCGTGGCCTAGTTCCTGTGAGCTCGCTCGCTAGTGAAAGCGTGATAGTAATTATGTACTAGTGACAATTAGTACATTGGCATAGGTATTTATACTATTGATTCTCATTCTCAACAATGATTAGTACAATTGCACTACTGCTAATTATGGTAATAGGTATCTATTTAATTATTCGTTTATATAATCCTCACGACTAATAAAAAAAAATAGCCAGCTCAAGAGCTAGCTATTAATTGGGCTAATACTGAGAGAATAACGGGTACGAACATTACCAGGATGTACCACCATGAACGGCGGCGATCCTTCAATGCTTCTTGAACACTACTACAGGCCTTTTGCTACTGCTTACAGTGCATAGCTTGCAAGTGCTACAAGTAGCCCTGCTATTGGGTAATTGCTCAGGACAGGCAACAAACTTTGTTGTTCCCTGCTCTACCTGGTAACCATCACGTAAGAGGCTGAATAGATCATCATCCACAATGGAGACATTGAAGCCCTCTTGCTGGTAGCTAGCGGCCTGGTATCTATCTTCACAGGACAGATTAATGGTTAGGTGTTTAGACTCATTATCTGTAATGACTCTGAGGTTCTCATGGTTGCTTAGATGATGATGCGTATAAGTCCAAGCTCTTAGCTCTTGAAGCTCACAACAGTTGATAAGAGTAAAGAGCTTTACCTCATCAATCAAGCCATCCTCATTTGTTGGGAGATCACCTGAGACATTAAGCCTAAACATTTGCTTGGGCTTTAGGTTTAATACTGATTGGCAGAAGTCCCACCAATTAGAGCCACGCTCCCCACTTGATACCTTGGCCCAATGCCAGGATTGAGGGCCATGCATCGCATAGCATGATCCGTCTTGTTTAAAGGGGCATAAGTTGCTGCAAGTGTCAGCACTTGAAGTGCTAGCAGCAACAGAAGGCCCCAGCTTTTTATTTGCTGAGGCCCTCGTTAGATGGAAGGTAGAAGGCATTAGTTTTTGTTAGTACGTTTGAGAGTGTCAGAATGTCGCCTAGCTTGCCAGTCATTAGCGAACGAGGTGATTTGCTGAGCAATCATGTGATCCGACCACTTAGCCTGCTTGCCAGTCTCCTTGATCATCTCAAGGCCAGCAAGAAAGTCTTTTGATGTGTTCATAGCATCACTAGGAAAGGTTGTTCAGGTTTGCAGTCTATCTCCCCTCTTGCGTACTGTTCAAGGGCTAGTTCATAGGCGTATGCCTCATCTAGCTCCCGGTAGTAAGCGTCCTCGATAGCTGCAAAGTGTCTATCTTCTGAAGTGTTGTTGTACTTAGTCATAAGAACCACCATCAAAGTTGGATAAATCAAAGATTGCATCATCTAATGATGACCACCAGTCCTGCCAGTCGCTAGGCTCAGATTCCCCAGGCTCTATAAGAAAGAACATGAGACCGTCTTCACCTTCTCTTGTTATGAGCTGGAAGCCAGTGTCTTCTTCTAAACAACTTGAGAACTTGTTAGCTCTACTGATGATTAGCTGAGGAAACCAGCGCTCAAGGTATAGCCAGATTGATTTGATCATTTGGTGAACCCTTGAGCTAGTGACAAACTCGCCATTGCTTTGGAGAATACAGGCTTTACCACTTCACCAGTCTTGATGCCTACTGCATAGACATCAATACAAGCTTTAGGGAATTCTTCTTGATGGATTTTAAAGCGTCTTTTTAGTTCTCTAAGGACTGACTCAGCTTTGAATAGTTCTTGTTCTGCTTGTTCACGGTCCTTGAGTAGCTTGGCGCATTGCTGCCTTAGCAGCTCATTCTCCTCTCTTAGTTGTGCTTTGGTAATCATTGGAAGGATTGCAAAGGATAGAGCTTGATAGCTCACTAACCACACTGCCAAGCATTGGAGAGTTAGCCAGGAGCCAAGCTCTAAGACTTAATGAACAGTAATAATAGAGTTAGTTGTGGCCTTGGTCATGGATAAATAAAAAAATAAGTATAAATACCCACAATTCAGTTAGCCCTTAGAGAACTATCAAAAGCTTATTGAGAACGTGGCCCTTAATAATATATAAAGGCCTTTAAGGTACCCAGAGGGGGTTTTCCACAGCCTGAACGTTATTAAGTGGTGCTCAAAAATCTGAAATTAAAATATTTTGCTACTTCTTAGATCTGTTATAGCCCTTAGAACTCACTCTAAGGTTACTTGAGCTGTTATTACGGGGGTTTCCATCCTTATGATCCACATCTTTACCCTTTAAGGAATAACCAGCCTTAGAGAGCTTCCTACGGGCCTTATTTCTACTACTCCTATTAGCCCTTTGTTCAGGCTTACCTTGGTAGTTATCGTATTCTTTTCGGTAATTTCTAGCCATAAATGTATTCTAGCTCAATTATCAAGCCAGTTTGCTCCACCTGAGGAAGCCATAGAAGCTTTCTGGAGGTCTTCAAGGGTTTTAGCGTAACCAAGGACTCCAACGTTAAGACCACCTTCACCTTGAATAAATTTTCTTTCTAGTTCCCACTGTTCCATCTCTCTACGTTTTATTGCATTTTTCTCTGTTAGAGCCATGTTTTCAGTAAAGTACTGAACAGCCATCGCCAATGCGTCTAGCCTATCGTCGTGCTTTATCGAGTTCTTCTCTTTGGTAATTCTCGTCATTTGCCAAAAGAGTTGATACTGCGATCTGGTTTCTCCTGGGTAGCACTCAGTGGAGGCAATATCCTTAGCGATTATGTCGGTATCTACCATGAGCCTGTGTTGGTTCATGACTGGCTCAAGAGTATCAATAATCCTCGCTTCTTTTTGTTTTGTATGTCGGACCTCTTCGATACTGCATGGATAGATGGTTCCAAGGTAACGCTTAAGAAGTTCACTAAACATACCGAGGCCGAGGTTACTTTCTACAATTATTTCCTTGACCTTGTACTCCTTCGCAATGAGCGTGAGCTTTTTAAGGTTGGTCTCACTGTAACCACCTCTCAAACCACCGGAGGCGAGGAGGAACAAGTTACCGTTAAGGTAAGCGACTACGGCATAGCCAAGCTCGTCACTACCCTTCCCACTAGGATCAATCGCAAGAACAACCCCCGTGTACTCCATAAATTCAGACCCGATCTGTCCAGGTTTGTAAAAGAGATCACCGTGAAGACCCACTGAAGGTAGATCAAGAGCTTTATCGCCGTTAGCACTCCAAATAACCCTGTCAGGGCCTTGTTCTCTATGGAGTCTAAAGATACATAAATCTTGTAGTTTTAGAGGATATTTCTCTTCGTCAGAAAGACTAATATCAAGAAGGAACTGGAGGTTAAACGTGGACCTACCAATTGATTCCTTTCGGGCCTCTAGTTCCTCCCAATCAAATCTTCCAGGGTCTGTAGGGTGACCTGCAAGAGTTGAGTCATCTTTTAGTTGAGATTCAATCTTAGGAGCTAGTCTTTCTCCGTAATAATTTTTAAGTTTAGTTGCAGTAGGATATAGGGCAGGCCAGATTCGAGGTGTATAGCCAGCTAGCTCTAGTTTGGCGTAGATACTGTCCTGCGTGTGGGGAGTCCCTAGAAATACAATTTCTCCCCCAGGCTTTATAACCGAATCGAACTCTTTAATACTTTCTCGAAGTTTATCTCGTATAAGTTGCGTCTCGCAGCTCTGAGGGGTCTCTACGTCGTCTGCAACGATTAAGTCTGCCCTTGAACCTGTAATCTGTCCAAAGATACCACTAGAGCGCACTGAGGGGCTCTGATCGGGCTTAGAGCCATATACGTCAAAAGCGACCTTAGAGAACCTCTGAGTGTCGCTAGGGAAGAGATCCTTCACCATGAACCAGTTTCTAAGCAGGTCATGACAAAAGACACTGAAAGCGTCTGCACGGTCCTGAGCTGCAGAGATAACTAAAACCTTTGTATCAGGGTTTTTCCGCAGTCTCCATAGTACGTAGCCTGCTGTGAGGAAGCTCTTACCGCAACCTCGATATGCCATGATGATTCTCCTGTTAGGACCGTTCTGCAAATAGTCTGCAAGTTGGTACTGAACAGGAGTAGGACTTGGAAGCCTTAGAAAGTGCCAGAGATGAGTAGCAAAAACTGGAAAGCTACTAATCGCTTCCTTAATAATCTGTTGTTGATTATCACTAGGCACTTATATAAGACTTAACTTTGGACATATCAATCTCAGGTAGAGCGTTAATCATCTCGCCAATAGCAGAGACATCACCGTTCTTATCGAGAGTAATACCTTGGTCTTTAAGGAATTTAATAGCGTTAGCTAGGTCAGAAGCTTTAACGTTTTCAGAGTTAAGCTGATCTACCAACTTAGTAGCTACCAACCGATGGAGAGCTTGTAGCTCGTCTTCAGTTGCCATTCCTACGGATTTTCTTCTAGCCATGTTATTTCTTTGGAAAGAGGTTCTTTCTTATTAACTCTACCGCTGCATCGTCTATAGTATTATCAGTAGACTCAACAAGCTTTGAAAGCAAGTCTACAATCAACTGCTTAACTGAATCAGATTTTAAGAAAGCAAAGAGAATAGGTTTAACAAGTAGAACCATTGGAATAAAGTAATTCTTAGTAATACTAGTCCATCCAGTTATAATCTCGCTTTCTTTTCTCCTTCTTAATCTCTATAAGGCTTAAGAGCCTATCGGCATATTCAGGATCAGCAGAACGACTTTGTTGAATTAGGAGTTCCGCAAATAGAAGATACACCCTCTCCACATTCATCTCCTCTTGAAGCTGAACTTCAGGCGATAGAAGCTGCCTTAGTCGCTCGTGCCAAGAGACGTGATTCGGAGTTACATTCTTCGGGCCACTCCGCCACATATCGGCGAAACGCTCCTCGATTGACTCAGGAATGTACATCTGAATCATGTCGAGAGCTTCCTTCTGATGAAGCTGACCAGAGTAGTAGGTAGCTACGTCACGGAGAGAGAATTTCAAATTACCAGTGAAACTTTTCTCCAGGTAGTTTAACGTCTTTTGGTTTTGTAGGCTTACCTGAACCCTTACCACCGCCACCGCTGGTTTCTTTTGGAAGTCTAGTACCAGCCATCGCCACTGTTGTAGTGTCCTTTATACGGGAGTCTCCTCCCTGTCTGTCAGCGCCTCTCATAGTTACTTTGTCTTGTATCCCTTAATTGTACTCTTTTTTGGCTTAGAGTCTTTTTGAAACTTCTTCGCTACGCTAGGCTTATTAGCATATAGGTATTTTTTCTGTTTATCGGATTTAAAGGGCATGGCTGAGGAGAAAAGTTTAATAGGGAAACTTAAAGACGGTATGGAGGACAGGGAGGCAGAGCTTCAAGTCCTTGGTACATTTGTACGTCTTGGCGTTGTTGTGTGGAGTGGGTTCATAATTAGTCTAAATTATTTACCCCTACCAGGGATGGATACTAAACAGAACAATGATATAACGTTCATAACTTTCGTCTTCACTTCAGCTCTCGCTACCTTTGGGATTGATACAGCTAAGAAAAAGGAACATAAAGATAAAGCAAGTAGTGCTACCCAACACATAATTATAGAAACTCCTATTAAGATTGAAGGAGTTGATAATAAAAAGGTAACTAAAGTATGAGAAAATGCTTGTTACTTTTGCTCCTGCTAGCTCCAGTTACCGCAAGGGCAAATCCCATTACGCCTGCCTTTACTCAAGGCTCCATGCAAAGTACTACTGTGACTACCACAGATATAGAGGAAACGATAGAGCAAGAGGTATTTGGAGGTGCATATACTAAATGGACTGGAGAAAATATTACACCCAGCGCAGCAGTAGACGCTTCTGGTACAAGCTTTTCAGTAACAACCGCTGGAGATCCATTTACTCTAGAGATAACAACCAGAGCAGCGGGGGTAGTAGAAACAATCGATATAGAAAGAACCATCGAGCAAACTTCTACTACTACATCGCTATCTGTCTTCTCTCAGTAAGTCCAGTATTAGCAGAAGAACCAAAGGTAAGTAACACCTCAAATCCGCAGGCGGCAGCGACTGGAAATGTAACCAATCAAGCCGTACAATTTCAAAATAACGGAGCGCCGTCGAGACAACAGTTGGGACCTTCCATTGTTTGCAACGGTTCTACCATGACTTTCACTCCATTTTATATGGGTAATCACGTGAAACCTTGGGAACATGAAGAGGGAAGAATGTCCCCTAATGGTTATACAATGAGTGAGAATTGGGGTGCTCAATTAAGTTTTATGGTTCCACTTGACGGTTCTATTACTCAACAATGTAAAGCTATTGGTAAGCGTCAAGAAGAGAAGATGAGGCTTGATTATGAACTGGTTCGTATTAAGGAGTGTGCATCTCTCCAAGAGCGTGGCTTCACTCTGCGCCCTGGGAGCCCCCTTGAACATATCTGCGCCGACGTTGTTCCAATCTCTGCCGTGACCACGAAGGTACCTCTTGACCTCGACTTTTCTTCAATCTTTTCAGAACCTGTTGAATCAGAGGCTTTAAAATTTGAACACTCCTTTTAAATACTGCAGTCGCTGTAAGAGTAGCTACCACAGATACTGAAGCTGTAGTACCAGCAGCTACTAGGATTTCTTGTTTAGGTACTGGTAGTTCGTAGTCTGTAAAAGGTATAGTGAACGAAGTAATTTCTTTAGGTAATGAAACTTCTGGTTGCTTTGGTTGTTCTTTCTTCTCTGTATTTTTCTCTGCCTCACCTGAAGCCTTTACTCCTGGAGGCGCTCTTAAATCGGAAGGTGGAACAACTAACGGACGATATGAAGGAATTAGCGCCTTTGGCTGATCCAGAGTTACCCTTGGAATTTCCAGCGCAGGAGGAAGAGAGTAACGTGGCAGGAGAGGTGGCTCTCCCATCTTTTTAGGAAGGCTCAGTAGGCCAAGTTATAGATGATTCGTTTAACGATCCATCTGCATTCAAAGTTGGATTAGAGGAGGCAGGTAGATCTCTTAATTGCTGTCTATATGTTTTCCAAGCATTCTTTAATGCGTCAGGAACATCAATCCCTTGACTCCAATCAGATTCTTTTAGTAATGCAGTCCTTCTTTCTCTTAATTTAGTTTTAGGGAGTTCAGCAAAGACCTCATCGTATTTTGCCTTAAACGTACTCCAAGACACTGAAGGCTCAGATGCATAAGTAGCTTGACCATCCTTCTCACCAGTAATTTCTCTTAGTTTTGTCTTGTAAGTTGCTTCATCGGCAATACCGTCATCAACAATCCATTCTTTAATACCGACTGCTCTTACGGTCTTGGCAACTGCTTCAAAGTTTAATGGTTCTGTACTCATGGTTTTTAGGTGATATCATACTCCCAGATTTGGACTAGGTTAAATTCATTAGTATGGCATAGGTTGAAGTCATTACTTAGAGTTTGACCCATGTAAGCTTTAAACATAAAGTCCATATTAGCTCCACTAGCACTTGTTATACAGCTAAATATAGCGTGTTTAGAATCATGTGTGTAATACTGGTTATGTCCAAAGTTACCTGCATACCTACTATTTTTCCAGACTTGATTATAACCTGCTCCTTGATCTGTATTGGTAGCATCTATTCGAGCATATACATCAGTATGAGAAGAGTTACTTGTTGCTCCCCACCATGTTTGTAAGGTCGAATGAACCCATAATCTAGACCCACCTTTTACTGGAGTGAAACCAGAAACTAATTGTTTTGTATCAGGCCAAGAAGAAGTCGTATTAAAGTTAGTTGATCCAGTAACGTTTACTTCATAATATTGGAGTGGTACAAGAATTTGTTTTGTATTCTTATACCATTTACCATCTGAGCCTATTTTTAATCTCTCAGTACCGTCAGTAGATAATCTTACAAATTTACTTGCCGCAGCGGCATCATTCTCTGCATAGATAATTTCTTGATGTGTTCCTGATGGGTTTGTAATTGTTACTTTAAATTTACCAGCACCACTATTACCAGCTTGACTTCCAGCACCTGAGTTATCGTTGCCTCCATAAACTTGAGTTTGAGGAGAACCTAATCCATTAGTTTTAAATCCTATTTTTGTTAATTTACCGTCAGAATGACTGTTTTCTAATCTAAGCAGTTCAGTACCATTTGTTGATGTATCAGTGGTGGCTTGAACTTTTGTACCATCATAAGTGAGATCAGCCTCACCCTGAATAGCGTTTGCACCTGTAACTGTAGTAATAGTGTTATTGGTTGATCCCGTTAAAGCTGTTCCTGCTGTAACTGTTGCCCAAGTTAATTTATCAGTGCTGTCTTTGTATTGAAGATACTGTCCATCCGAAGCTGTATTACTAATATCTAGTTTGTCTTCGACTATTGAATCATCTCCGATCCTTGCTGCTGGGAGGGTTCCGCTACCTATATTTGCAGCATTAGTAGTATCTGTTGTTGCTGAGGCCGCAAGACCAGCAATCTTTGAAGTTGCTATTGCTGCTGAAGCGTTTACGTCAGCGTTAACGATAGAACCATCTTCGATTCCACCAGAATTAACTTTGTTGAGTGTGTTTGCCATAGTTAGTCTGCTGCCTCCGTGGTGTTAGTTTCAGCCCATTTTAGATATTCAATCCAATATCTATTAGATGGTTCATTAGGAATCCAAGTAGATTCCTTATAGATGACACCTACGTTGTTCTTCCCTTCACGATCTTTAAAAAATTTGTAATCAGCCATGATTAAAGCTCCGAATCGTAAGTAGCTCCAATGTTTCCATCGGATGTACCTGCTAAGTGATAAGCATTTCCAGAGTAATAATACACAGTATGCGTATTACTGGAATACGGCGTTGGTGTTGAGCCTGTCCAACCACTATTCGATATACCATTAGTACCATTTGCTGTACTAACAGTAGGCTTTATCCTCATTTCTACAGGATGATCTCTTTGATACCATTTACCGTTATATGTAGTAGCACTTTCATACATACTATTAACATTACTAGATCTATCTACTTGATAATATCTTTGGCAGCGTAAAAGCTCATCGCCAAATGATCTATGTTCAAAATCAGTGGCATGATCTCCTACTTCTAATTGAACGCCTGTTAGTGCAAATGTTGAGTCATTAGTTGTAAACCACGTTGAGGTAAAATCTGGCATCCTGTCAGAACCACTATAAGCAGCCCAAGCATTTAATGTCTTACCGCTAGTCGTATAATCTGTCCCGAAAAAAGGAGTAAAAGCTATTTGAAATCCAGCGTCAGTATTATTATCAAATTGTAAGTTGGCATGACCTGGAATTGATACAGTTACTTTTTTCCAAGTATTTGCTGTTAATGCAGTAGTTTCAAAGGTTAAAAGTTGAGCCGTTCCGTCTTGTGATTTCACATAACCATAAAAATTCTGTGCAACACTAGATTTAACCCAAAAACTTAAAGTAAGTTTACTAGAGGCATTTGTGTAATCCCATCCACTACTTGCTATATCTTGCGCTTCGATGTAATGGTAAATATAGATATAATCAGCAGCACCAGCACCACTTGTCTGATTACCATTAGTAACTTGCAAGGCATATCTAAAACCTTTTGCCCACGGGCCAGTATCAGAAGAAGTTAAAGCTACTTGTGCTTGTGTAGGAACTTCGTCCATTCCACTAGACCCAATCTTAAACCTATCTACTGTTTTATATCCACTTGTATTAGCCGTAGTTCCTCTTTGTGCCACATTAAATGCGCCATTGATCGTGAGTCGTCTGTTGCTTAAGTTATTAGTAACCTTTGCCGTACACGTTCCATCAGTAGCAAGCGTAATGGCATTTCCATTAGCTCCTGCGGCATCTGATATGGCGTTGACTTTAAGTTGGCTCATTTTAAGTTGCTGCTAATTTAATAAATCTGAAATAAGTTAATGCTACAGTTGAGTGCCCAGAAACTATGACGTTATTATTCTCAACATCAACATTGAATTTTATCTTTTGATTAGCAGTATCTGTAATATCTAATAAAAGTGTAGAGTCAGCACCACTGTAGTGAGTTGAGTTTATTTCAGAAGCATGAGCATAACCTTCAGCAAGGGTAGAGTAAGCGCTGTTATTTGTTGTACCTTGTGTTTGTACATAACAATAATTACTAGCAGTATTGGCTGGTATTTGAAAAGTAATATGGACTGTTACTTCCCACCAACCTGTAGAAGGAAACGTCCAGATACCACTAGATTTAGACATTCCAGTACCTAAAGGGGCACTGGTTGGTCCAGTGGTCATTCTAGATATATTTGCATCAAGAGGTGTTACATCTCCTGCTGAATAGTCTTGAGTTACATACCAGTAATCAGCTTCTGTAATACCACCTCCAGCACCAAATTCAAGTGTTCCTGGTGTAGAGCTATTTTTTAATACCTGACCAGCAGTACCAATAGTTGCAGGCAGCTTCAGCTCTAAATCAGATGCAGGATTAGTTGCAGGAGCTGCGATGCTCATGCTATTTCCTGATGCGTGTGGGAATTTAATTGCGCCCATTATGATTTCGGATACTTATCTTTGGTGGCCTTAATGGTGGCTTTCCAACCATCTATACCATTATGGTATATGTCGTCAAGCTGTTGAACCACAGAAGGGTATTCATTTTCTCTCTTTAGCTTATATTGATCTTCATTTTTCCATGCTGTCCAAGCTGCATTGATTTCATCATCAGTTGGTCTAGCATCACCACCTTCCCAACTAATAATATTATGAGGTGGGCTGGCTGGATAAATGTTTAAATTTGTAGGTTTTTTCCCTAGCTTTTCCAAAGCCATAGGGATATCTACATCTGAATTAATAGTCATAATTAAGCCTCCTTAAGAATCCACCATTGGCCCATCACATTACCTGCACCAAAAGAATTTCCTCTACCTAATCCATCAGAACTCTGACCTGTTTGACAACGATAATGTGCAATCATTGTCTCATCTCCTCCAGTATCATTTATATGCCGACAGTAACAGTGTGCTACCTGTTCGTCATAATCACCGTTGCCTGCAAAACCAGCAGTACCCCAGTAATGATCTCCACTTGCACTTGTTATCTTTAATCCCCAGACATAACTATCAGTTCTATAAAAAAGATGATTTGCATACATCTGATATGTACCAGGACCAATTGTAATCACATTGCTTGAAAGACTTACAATGCCACCTGGATCTATCATTTCATTAGTCCAAGGAACAGTGTTGTAAGCACCAGAAGTAGTACTTCCTCCGCCTGTAGTGCCAGATGTCTGATGATTGATTAAAGCAACCTTGCCAGCCGCAAACATTGGGCTAGATAAAGAAGCCCATGAATTATCTCCTCTTAAATATGTAGAAGAACTTGCCGTTCCCGTTGCCGATAAGTCTGCAATCCCTACAGAATCATCAGCCATGCAGCCATTGTCAATTGTATTGTCAGGTAAGCCGCCTACGGCTAAACCTCCAATAGTATTTGCTGATCCGTTGAGAACTAAAGCCATAATTAGATTCTAACTGATAACCCAGCGTCCGTTAACAGTAACGGTGCCGTTGTTTGTAATTGGACCCACAGAGTGAGCACCTTTTCCAGCAGCTATTGAATATGTACCCGCTGCAATGGTTTGATCGTTTTCGTATGCACACCCATTAAGAGTGGTAGAAGCTGCATCAGCCCACGAAACGTTAGCTCCCGAACCTCCTGTAGTTAATACTTGTCCAGCGGTTCCAGCCGCTAATCTTTGATCTCCAGATCCATCTCTATAAAGGATGTCTCCTTGAGTAGTTAAAGGTGTTGAATACTGAGATACAGCAGCCCAAACAGGATTAGCACTACCACCTTGAGTTTTAAGGTAATAACCATTAGTACCTGCAGCTAACTCTGAAGGTACTCCAGAGGCTCCGTAGTAAAGAATACCTCCTTGAGTTCCGTGAGCTTGCTTGTCTAATGTGACTGCGTTATCAGCGATCTTACCTGTTGCTACTGCTAAGTTCTGAAGGACATCAGTAGATACTGTGTTATTAGCTGGAGCGTTAAGGGTTACGGCTGAACCAACTTGTATGACAAATACATCAGCACCATTAGGTAGGTTTGCAGCGAATTTAATAGTATTCGCATCAGTCATTACAAAGCCATCTAAGCCTGATGTGGATGTACCTGCATTTGGCTGTTGGATTACTCCGTTTACCGATACGATAAGCTGAGCAGCATTGGTAACACTAGCTCCTGTACCTGTATTACTGGTTTCTCTTAAGTCATAGGTATCAACAGAACCATCAATAGTTGGAGCACCTGAACCACCTGTAGGGCATAGGAATAGGAACTTAAAGTCTCCAGTTGATGTAACTTCTCCCCAGCTAGAACCGTCATACACCTTCATGGTGTTAGAGGTCTTGTTAAAGAAGAGGTCACCTTCGTCGTTATTACTTCCTGGGTCGCTATTTCCTGTACGGTATCTCTCGTTAAAGTCGTTTATATCATCTGAAAGTTCTTTAACGTCTCCTTCTTTAGCTAGTAACTTGTGGTAATTGTAAGTATTACTTGAACCTGTAGAAGTTACTTGTAAACCTACTCCAGCAACTAAAGTTTCACTGTATAGAGAACTTGGGAAGTTATTTATAGTTACAGTTGCAGGTGTACCATCAGTAGTCCTACCAGTGGTTGACACACCTGAACCATTAACGACCACGCCTCCAGCATCACTAATACTGACTACTACACCAGATGCAGGTTGTGAAGCTGTGGCAGGAAAAGCAGCATCCGTAGCTACAGCAACGAAACCACCAACTGCTGTTACAGCTCCAGATACGTGATCAGCTACTGCTTTAGAGGTTGGTATTGCTGTGTTGCTGTTAGTAGTAAGAGAAGTCTCTCCAAGAGTCTTACCATCTAGCTGGTTAAGTTCAGTTAGGGTTGAGGTAAGAGCTGTACTGCCTGCAAGGATTGAAGCAGTACCAGCTTGCATTCCAGCAAGAGTGGTTAGATCTGAATCAAGAGGTTGTTTAGCAGTGACTGAGTTGATATCAGAAGGTGTAACAGTAACTCCATCTAATTTATTAAGTTCTGCTGTAGTAGCAGTTACACCGTCAAGGATATTTAATTCTGCTGTAGTAGATGTAACTCCATCAAGAATATTTACCTCATTCGTTGTAACAGTTGCACCGTCTAATATATCAAGTTCAGTTGATGTTAGAGAGGCTAACTCAGCAGCAGCTCCACTCTGCATACTGGAAAGTGTTGTTAAGTCTGTAGCAGAAGCTTGCTTACCATTTATTTGAGTTTGGATAGCAGAAGTAACTCCATCTACATAGTTCAATTCAGTAGTTGTAAGAGTAGCTCCATCTAATATCTGTACTTCTGCTTGTGTCAGATCAGCTAAAGAGTTAGCTGTGTTCTGATCCATCGTTGCTAACTCAGTCAGCTTCGCATCAACAGAAATAGTAATCTTTCCAGCACTAGGGCTGTCATCTGCTATGGATACTGGAGCTGTAGCAATTATGTCATCTTTTACTTTCGCTGTTGCTTTAGCATCTACTCTATTATCAATGGCTGCTGTAGTGGCAGCTTTAGAATCGTTACTAACCCAAGTATCTGAACCACCAAGGAAAGCAGCAAGACTGGTTAAGTTACCAGTACCAGAAAACAGAGCTGCGTAATCATCAGAGAACTCTTGTAGACCAAATCTAATCTGGTTATCTGCATTGTTAAGGTCAGTAGATGTAAGTGTAGAACCTGCTGTATAAACAACAGTTGCATTTTGTATAGCTGTAGTTCTATCTAATATGACTGTTCCTGTGACACCAGCGTTTAGAACTACATTGCCTCCATTAGGCTGTTCGACTGTACTGGTTCCTGATATTTGATATGTATTAGTACCACTAGCTGCATTGGTATAAGTAGTTCCGTTTACTTTTACAGTAATATCTGATTCTTGTATATAACCAATAGGATCTCCACCTGATGTGGTTAAAGCAAATGTAGTTGTGGATGAACCTGGAGTATAGGTTCTGGTTGCGTATGCCATTGGTTACTTGTTTGGGTTTTGTTCACGCCAATCCCAATAAAGTTGGGTAGCTACATCAGGGGCTTTAAGCTTGGTAGGAACGTTGTAAGGCTCTTCATCTCTAGAATATATCCTAACTTCTCCTCTTAGGAATTGTTCACTAGCAATAGCAATTGCCTCCCTTCTTATATCCATAAGAACTAATCTTTTAGTGAGAATATCCTTACGATTAATCCAAGGGACATAATTACCATCAAGAGAAAGTGAGTTTCTAGGATCATCCTCTAAATCATTGTAGAACACCCCTGGTGATCCTGGTACATGACGTTCTCCACTTATAACTTGTCTATATCTTTCATATAAAGAATCTCCATTTGAGAACCTAAATTCAGTACCTAAATATCTTCTAAATTTATTAACCATAGCTTCGTTAGATACGATTCCACCATATCTACGGAATACTTGATTAGGAGGTTTTATTCCATTACGGAATAGCTCCATATCTACTGCATCAGCTTCATGAGGTACAGGCCAGTGCCTTCCTAGCATTGTTTGTAAAACACTTCTTTGTCTTGGACCTGTGTAAGTAATATCTCCAGGCTTATACCAATGAGCTTGTCTAAAGTCTCCTTCATCTTGACCTGTAAGACTTTGATCCATTACTTCGATTAAAGGAAGCATTCCAGTGGAATTAGCTATTCTTGAAACCGATCTTAGAAGCCAAAAGCTGCCCATTTCTCTCCATAATCTAAATTCTCATTTGCTGCGTCATAATCTTTTTGACTTCTAAATAGGACATCAGGAGAAGCTCCATGTAAAGGTCTAGCGTGATAAGCCTCTGTTGTTAATCTTCCTATTGCATATAAGAGAGGACTATATCCAGTACCCATAGTACGTTCGATGTAGTCAATTAATAGATCCTCCATCTTATGAGGATTTCTTAAGCCTGAAAGTAAAGTATCTACACCAGCAATAGCAGGAGTATCAAATAAAGTACCTGCCATAGCTACAATTGATGTTCCTACGACACTCTGGTTGACAAAATTAACTTCATTACGTGAGTAATCTCTAAAGTTTGTGGAGAAAGCCATTAGCTCTCCAAAGTAAGGTATCCAGCGATAAGGAACCCAAGCTCCACCTAGTTTTACGTGATAAGGAGGTACATAAGCTCCGTTAGCTTCCTGATAACTCTGACTTTGACCTCCAGTAGCTTCTATAAGATCACTCTGAACTGCTGTCATTACAGCGAAGTTAAAAGCTGTAGCTGTTGTTAGAGCTGATCTAGCTTCTGCTCTTACTCTTGGATCTTTATGATGAACTTTACTTTTAAACCAGCCCAATCTCTGAGCCATCTTATCTTTTTCTGTTGTGTAATCAAGTCCAAATAATCTACCTTCTTCTGCCAGGATGGATTTACCCATCACCTTGCCATCCCAACCTTGAATCATTCGACCTAAACCTATAGCAGCTTCTATAGGTACACCCATTGGTAGCCAAGGTTGAGAAGGAGTTCCTGGTATATTTCCTATACCTCCTATGCCTAATATATCTTGACTAAATATTTCAGGTTGAGTGTAATAGAAGTGGTGTTTATGAGCGTTTAATGGAGCCTTTACATAAGGGAAAAATGCTTGAGCAATTACCCTTGATTCTCCTTTATCTGATCTTTGTAAATCACGTATTTTGTTATAAGCACCTCCCCACAAGTCATCCTCCATAGGCATCATCATATCCATTGATACTGCTAGCATCTGAGCATCCTGATCTGTGTAAGCTTTAGCTATTTCTTCAGCACTAGCACCCATACCTACAACAATAGGTGTTGTAAATTCTTCATCGTAAACTTCCTGAACTCTATTTACGAAATCTTGATTGAAACTACCGTCAGGGTTACGTTCTACAAATTTAGGTCTACCCATTTCATCTACTTCATCTAGAACTTTAAGCCAAGCTTTAGAAGCAGACACACCACCAGAAAACCAACCACCTACAAGTTCCGTACTGGTTTCAGAAGCAAATAGAGGGAAGGTTTGTCCTAATCTTTCACCACCTGGAAGTTTAGATCGTTTATGAGAAATACGACCACCACTGACCTTATCCAATGCTGAACCTACCCAGCCTGGAGGTGTCCAATCATAAACAGTTTTAGCTATACCACCAAAGACACTACCTTTACCTGTATCAGAGGCTTTATTAGTCAAAGCTTCATAGGAATCACCTTTCTGCCACATATCATGGAACTGCATATAAGCTAAATGCCAGTTATTAGATAACTGTTTTGCCTTCTTTTTACCTAATAGCTGATTTAATCTTTTACCTAAACCTACATCAGGTAGTGGTTTCTGATCGTTATATACTTTTAAAGCAGCAGCTTCTCTAAATGGATCAGCAGCTCTAGGCGATCCAGCGTATTTACCAGTATTTTCTAAGTTTTTAGCTGCATCTGTAATGATGCTTTTGTTGAATAATCTAGATTTATAGAAATTAGTGAATAACTCAGTATTTATATTTGTTTGTGCTCTCCAGAAATGATTCCAGATTCTTGTTTCTTGTAACGATGCTTGAAGAGCTTCATCATCCCTCATCCACGGAATCATATTCCAGAATTTATTAAGAGGACTCTGTAACATACCGTTAATCCATTTACCACCACCATAAAAACCAGTTTGAGGTAAGAATGATGTTTGTGTAGCAGGGTTAGTTAGACCCATAGCTTTAAGAGTCCTACCTACTATTTCATCTCCAGTAATACGTACATTACCTAAAGCTCCTGGGTTAGCTCCAGCAAGTGCTAATTGACCTGTAATCCTGTTGAAAATATCTAAATCAGCTTGCTCTGGTTTGAAATTAGGATCTAAGAATTTTGTTAAAGTCTCCTCAACTACCTTTGCATTTGAAGGTAATCCTATATAAGTAGGTACATCTTGTAATGCTTCCTGTGCCATTTCTGATCTCATATCTTGAATACTCTTTATTGAATCTTGTATGCTTCTGATTGATTCATCTTGAGTCTTTTTAGCAACAGCTTTTTTATAAGCTGCTACAGGCATATCGATATACTCTTTTTTCTGGATAGATAAAGCACCAGAAATATAAGTTCTAAGTTTCAACCAAACGGCTGTTTGTTGATATAAATCAAAAGCTTCCTCAGCTAAATAAGCCCTTACATCTCCAGCATCTCTAGAAGTTAGTTGAGATCTAGTTAAGAAATCAGATAAAAGGTAAATCCTTTGTGATTGTATATACATCAACAAAGGTGTAGTCAGCATCTGTTTTTGAATAGTTTCTAAATCTTTTGTTGATTTAGTAGTTGCTTTAAGATGCTTTCTTACTAATTTATTGAACTTAATAAATGAACCCTCTGCCTCTACAATACTTCCTGCAAAACCTATAGCTCTCTCAACTGCAGCAGGTTTAAAGTCGTTAGGCTTACCAGAAACACGGGCAAACATTTCAACTAAAGCAGCCCTCCTTTGTTCAGGTGAATCAAGTTGACCTATAGATCTAGATATAGCTGCTGTTTTACTCTCTTCAAAGTTATAATCCAAACGCTGTCCTGGTCCTAATTTTGCTTCTTTCTCAGCTAGTGTATTAACGGTATCTATGAACTCTTGAGCAGCTTTCTTTGAAGTATTACTTTGAACTAACTCTTCTACAGAAGAGGTAATTGGACCTTCTTTAGGACGTAAACCTAAATCCTTACCTAGACGTACTCTTCTTTCAAGAGCTGTTTCTGGTACATCTTCTGTATAAGGTATTGGTTCACCTTTAGCGTCAGGGTCAATCTTTATCTGTCCATCTGCTCCTTGAGCTAGAGGCATTACATCAGGATCATCCCAAGGATCTCCTTCAAACTTATCTAATTCTTTCTCTTGTAGAGTTGTGTCCTGCTTCATTCCCCAAGGATCACGACTGTCTAACTTAGGTGTCTCTTCTCCTAGTTCTATAGCAGCCCTCTCAGGGTCTGTTCTTCTCATATCAGCCTCTAAGCCTTTTATGAGTTTGTCTGTAGCTCTATCTGTAGCTCCTTGAATTGCCTTAGCTGCTTTAGGTACTACCTCAGATACAATCTGAACTGTTTTATCTAAATCTCTTAAAGCTTTTTGAACAGCTTCTTCTCCAGCTACTCTTCCAACATTTATAAAGTTAATAAGATCACCAACAGTATTAATAACTGTTCTCTCTTCCATAGGTACATTCAGACCTTTTTCCAGTTTCTTTATAGCTATATCAAGTCGTTTAAAAGCTGTTTTAGCTTGATCTCCATCAGGAGACATACGAATAAGCTTTGATATAAGAGTCTTCTTATCTACAGGAGTAGATTCACCTTCACCTACTACAGATAACTCTCCTCTGTTATCTATTCTTTCAAGAGCACTAGAAAGAGGCTCTTTTCTAGGTTTAATATCTGGTGCTCTATATATCTGCTGTTCTAAAGGAGGAGTTTCAGGAGCTGTTGGTTCAGTAGGTGTAGGCTCAGTTTTAGCTAAAGCACCGCCA
>VTLG01002766.1_pt1 | contig 18448 bp, 24 predicted proteins | sample 4694571 | NCBI WGS metagenome assembly VTLG01 (sample SAMN12604809, study PRJNA352737) | marine metagenome | biome: ENVO:00000447; feature: ENVO:00000209|ENVO:00000569|ENVO:01000036; material: ENVO:00002151; isolation source: viral sequences binned using virsorter ... | reverse complement strand
GTCATAGAGGTTTTGCGTATGCTGTTGATGATATAGCTGTATTAGCTGCTGGTGAAGATCCAATGGGTCACATCAGAAATCAAATTGCAGATGCTATCAACAAACTAAACTCCGCAAGATTATTCAGCTTGTTAGATGGTTTGTTTGGATCTTCATTTGGGCCATTAGGTGCAAACTCCCTAGATTTATCTAAGGGTGCTGCTTCTGGTGCTGATACTGATAACTTCTTAACAGCTTCTACTGTTGCAAGAGGAAGATCACTTCTCGGAACAAGAGGAGATGAGCTAGATACTCTAGTTGTCCATCCATCTGTTGCTTACTACTTATATCAAGTTGGTATGCTTACATTCTCAACATCTGCCCTCACAACTGGTGGTGCAGTAACTTGGGGTGGTGGCGGTGTCGGTGTTAATGAAACAAGCATCGGTCAGTTCGCTGGAATGAATGTTGTTATTGACTCTCAAGTTAATACAGTTCATCCTGGTACAACAGGTCATCAGAAAGAATTCCGTTGCTATTTGATCAAGTCAGGAACAATTCTTGAAGGTGAGCAATCTCCTCTAAGTATTGAATCAGATAGAAACATCTTATCTAAGCAAGATGTTATGTCTGTTGATTACCACAGTGCTTATCACGTTATGGGAACTAAGTGGACTGCTGCTACTGACAACCCAACTAACGCAGCATTAGCTAACGACAACAACTGGGGAATCACATACGATGCTGATTTAATTCCTATTGTTGAGCTAATCGTCAACTCACCTCTTGATACTGGCACTAATCCTTAGTACTATTTAATTGGTGGTCAGAAACCTCATCAATTATTGGTGGGGTTTTTTCTTTACGCTACAATAAAACTAAAATTACTTAAAAATCGTGGCAGCTACCATAGACGCAACAATAAAAGGAGAAAATGCTAATAGCTATGTCACATTGACAGAAGCTAATAGTTATTTTGAAACAGTTCCAGATTCAACAACTTGGGATAATAAAACTGATGACCAAAAAAATAGATCACTAATAGCAGCTACCAGATGGATTGACAGCTTTGTTTATTATGGTGATAGATGTGATGATGGACAGGCATTAAAGTTTCCAAGAAATAATTATCAGGTAGATGGTGTTGAATTAGCTTGTTCAAAAATTCCTAACAATATTAAATATGCACAGTATGAACTAGCTAGAGCATTAGCAAATGACACAGATGCTATAACAGGAACTACAGGTAATCAAGGTAATATAGCAGAAGCAAAGTTAGGAGATTTAGAAGTTAAATATAATGTTGCTTCTCAAGGAACTGGATCAATAAATAATATTTTAGATGTTTATCCTTGGTTACAAAGTTATCTTGGAAGCTATATGATTGGTGGAGCAGGAGCTTTTCAAATGAGGGTAGTAAGAGGATAATATGTCACTTATAGATAGCACTTTTAAAAGTTTACCAGAACAATTATTGAATTCATTTGGTATTACTGTAACTTATATTAAAAGTGACCCATCGAAAAGTTATAGCGTTATCACTGGTGCTGCTTCTGGAACTGATACTAACATTTCATTAAAAGCAGTAATATCAAGCGTTTCTGGATCGACTTATGAAGGAACGAGCCAAACAACTGATTTGAAAGTTATTTTTGGTAATAAAGAGTTAGGAACATATTATCCAAAGATAAAAGATAGGATTCAATATACAGAAGATGGAGTAACTAAAGTTGCAAGAATTATTAGTATTAATACATCTAGGGGAGATAATCCTATACTTCATACAGTTATTGCGAGGCCACAATAATGGCTAAAAACACAACTAAAAAATTAATAAATGAACTTGAAAGAGTATTTGGAGTCTTAATTTATGAAAGTCCTGTAAAAGCAGCAGAAAGAGTTGTAACTGAATTACAGCAAGAAGGCCCAATTTGGACAGGTAAATATGCAAATTCATGGCAAATTGAAGCAGCAGGAACTGTTGTCAAAGGAAATGGGCAAGGTGGAAGTCCAAGACCATTAAAAATGCCAAAGTTAACTACAAAACAAAAACGAAGGTTGCAAACTAATAAAGTTAGAATTTCAAATTTTTCTGAAAAAGCTGGTTACGCTCAAGACGAAATACCAGGAAGATTTAGAAGATTCACGCCTATACCATTGGCTCAAGGTGCAAAATGGGAACAAGTAACTTCTGGAAGAAAAGATGGTGAAGTAAAGAGAGGTGATATTGGTGGGGGAAGTGAAAAAGGTGTTTCTAGTAGAACTGCACCTTTAGATTGGTATCCTACTTATTTAAATAGTGGCAAACTTAGTAAAGCAATTACAGTAGAAACCGATAAGGCACTTAAAAGAAGTAAAGGAGGTGGATTTTAATGGATTATCAAGGAGTTAGACAGGCATTTGAAATACAATTAAATCTGGCTTATGGAGCGTTATCTCCTGCTGTTCCTATATTTTTTGATAATTTTGGTGATGTAACATCGGATGCTGATAGTGAATTTGTTTATATAAATATTCAATTTGGACTTACAACTGAAGTTGCTTTAAATTCTTCATTAGATAACATAAGAGGAATTATTACTGTCAGAGCTTTTGCAGAAAAAGATAAAGGAGCAGCTAGAAGTCAAACTTTAATAAATACTGCTTTCACAACTTTAGAAACAATTAACAATACAAGTCAGCCTACAAGTGGTATCTATGTAAGAACTGGAGAGATTACTGGGCCTACTTTTGCAGATGATAGACCTTTCTTTGTATCAACAATCGAAACAAATTTTCAAGCTACAGTAATTTCTTGAATCTTTACTATAATTCACGCTATCCTATAGACATATCGGGTAGTACCCGTATGTTCAAACCTTAGAATTATTAATCATGGCTACAGTTCTATCGGGTACTTCGGGAGCGTTATATTATTCTCCTGCTGGTACAAGCTCAACACAAATTGCTGCTGGTGACTTCCCTGCTGGATCAGGCGGAGACACAACAGAAATTCAAGTTGGCACACAGTTAGGTTTTAGAGTAAATGATCCAGTAACACTTACATATCCAAATGGAGCTACAGTTACTAATGCTATTGCAGCAGGAGCTAGATTCGTTAAAACTTATGATGCTTCTACTGGAGAGATGACTCTATCTGCAACAGCAGGAGGAGCAGCTTTAACAGCTTCAGCAGCACCTTCAGGTTTTGGGTCAAACTTTGCAAGTATTACTTTCACAGAGCCATTAGTTGTTGGGTCTGTAAGAGAGTGGAGTTTTGAGATAACCAGAGCAGAAATTGATGTAACAAGTATTGGTCAACCTGTTACTCAAACCGCACCATTTAGAACATTTATCTCAGGTTTTGCTGATGGTAGTGGTTCTGCTAGTGTTTATTCAACAGATGATGACACACTTCTTTCCAGTAGAATGGTTGAAGATGTTATCCAACGTCAACAAACTGGTGCAAAGGTAAGACTGTATATTGATCGTCAGATGAGTGGTGCTAACGTAGATCAAACAAAAAGTAGATCAATCTTGGCAGACATCATTCTTACTTCTGCTAGTTTCAATGTAAACCCAGATGACGGACAACTTGTAGAGATAGCCTTCAGACCTAGTGCTGCTCCTACATTTGACTTATCTAAGACAGCTTAATTAAATTAGCATAAGTTAACGAACCTCAGTTTATCTGGGGTTTTTTTATGTTTTATATTAGAATGGTATAAATATAATATTGTTATTATTCATGTCAAGTAATTTATCAGCATTAGACAGGCTTAGAAAAGCTGCAAATCTTGAACCAAAGAAAAAAGAAGTCGAACTTTCTGATGGTTCTATTTTTGAAATGTATGTAACTCCACTAACAATGGCAGAAAGAGAAAGAGCACAAAAACAAGCTAGAAGTGATGATGCGAATGCTTTTGCTTTACAATTACTACTTGCTAAAGCTCAAGATGAAAATGGTAGAAAACTTTTTAATGCAGGAGAAATTGATGTATTGAAAAATGAAGTAAAAGATGCTGATTTACAAAATCTAATGCTTGCTGTTATTAACTCAGAAGAGGAAATACCTGACCCAAAGAGTTAGCTAGTCAACTGAAGAGAGATAATCTCATGATGTTGCAGTTTGGTGTAGCAAAAGAATTAGGCAAGAGTCTTGTGGAAGTAAGAAATATGACAATGGAAGAACTTGTAGGTTGGAGTGCATATTTTCAGATAATTAATGAAGAGCAAGAAAAAGCATTTGAAAAAGCAAAAAGGAGGAGATAAGCTAGAATAAAGTAACCTTTTATTGTTTTGTTGTGGCCCAAAGAACGAAGGCAAGTATAGAAATAGATGTAAAAGGTCTACAGGCTGTAAATGATTTATTAAATAAATTAAACTCTATTGATAGTAAAGTAAATAAAATAAATAAAGTCTCTGGAGGTAAAGGAGGTAAAGATGATTTTGCTGAAATACAAAAAGTTAGAAATCAGATTAGTAAAGTAGAAACAAAGTCATTAAGAATAAGAAATCAATTAGTAGGTTTAAATGAAAAAGATAGAAAAGTTTCAGCGATAAAAGGTCGTTTAACAAGAGCAGAAAACAAGGCTAAAAAAGGTCAATTAGATATTGCAAATAGAGAATTAGCTATTGCTGACAAATTATTAGCAAAACAAAAATTACGCACAGCAGAAACTGTTAAACAAAGTAAGGCAAGTGCGAAGATGACTGCTATAAGAGAAGGAAATTTTGCAGGGTCAGGCCCAGGAGTATTTGGCCCACAACCCAAACAACCAAGATTTAGATTACCTAAACCAACTAGAGGGTTTGATACACAAAGTGCATTAATAAGTGGTGCTTTTCCTCTGTTATTCGGTCAAGGGCCAATAGGAGCAGTTGCAGGAGCTTTAGGTGGTGGTATTGGTGGAATGTTTGGTGGTATGGGTGGTTTTGCAGGAGGTATTGCAGCTACAGCAGTTGTTCAACAAATTCAAACCTTTTTAGATAGTGCAAGTAAATTAGGACAAGCTTTAAGTCCGCTTGTTGCAGATTTTGATGCCGTAACCACTTCACTTGGACTACAAAACTCTGTTCAAGAGGCACAATTAAAAATAATTGAAAGAACTCAGGGAAAAACAGCAGCTTTTAATGCAGCAATGAAAATTATGGCTGCAAGAATTACTCAAGATGGAGTAGATAAACTTAAAAACTTTGGAGAAAATACAAGATTATTAGGACAACAATTCACTATAGCTTTAACAAAATTGCAAGCTTTTGCTGCTGGTGTTGCAAATTTTGTTATTAGACTTACAGGTTTACGAGATGCTTTACAAGAAAGAGAAGCAACTAGGGTAGTAAGTGACGCAGCAGCTACAGGTGATACAACAGCACAAAGTTTAGTCGAGAGAAGAGAAGCTGCGGAACAATTAGGAGGACAAGGTGGTGAAGGGAATCGAAAGAAAGTTCTTTTAGAGCAAATAAAACTTGAAGAAAGAATTTTTTCAATACAACAAAAAGTTTCAGTTGAAGTTGACCAATTATCGAGTAAATCTGCTTCTTTTTTACTTGAAAAACAAAAAGAATTAGAAATAAATCAAAGAATTGCAGAAATAGTCAAAACTGGTATTAATAAAGAATTAGCAAGAACTATAGCTGAAACAGAACAAATTTTTGAAGTTGAAAAAGAAGTTTTATTGATTAGACAAAAACAAGCTAAAGCAGCATATGAAAAAGCAATCGTTGACACAAATGATAAGGTTACACAAGGTGAATTATTAGAAACATATCTTAAAATTACAACTTTATTAGAAGGGCATAATGGATTGAAAGAAGAAGCTGTTGGTCTTGTAAAACAATTATCTGATGGCACACAAGAACTAAAATCTAATTATGAAAAAATCGGAGAATCTATTGCTTCTGGTGTAAGTGATAATTTAACTGCTGCGATAATGCAAACCAAAACTTTAGGTGAAGCTGCAAAATCAATTTTGAATGATTTGGCTAATACTTTAGTAAAACTTGGTGTAAATACAATATTAAGAGGTATAACTGGAGGTGCTGGAGGTATATTTGGTAGTCTACCCTTCTTAAATTTTGCAAATGGTGGTAGACCTCCTGTTGGTAGACCTTCAATAGTAGGAGAGAAAGGGCCAGAGCTATTCGTACCAAGAAGATCAGGAACAATAATTCCTAACGACAAACTAGGAGGAGGCAGTACAAATATTAACGTAAATGTAGATGCCACTGGATCGTCTGTTGAGGGTGATGAGCAACAAAGTAAAGAACTTGGCAGAGCTATTTCAGCAGCGATACAATCGGAATTATTAAAGCAAAGAAGACCAGGAGGTTTATTAAGATAATGGCTACTTTTCCTGATTACAATCCTGTTTTTTCTGCAAATAAAGCTGATATTACTAATACTAGAACAGTTCAATTTGGTGACGGCTATCAGCAAAGATTTACTTTTGGTATAAATCAAAAAGCAAAGCAATGGAGTCTTACATTTAATGTTGACAATGAAGATGCGACTGAGATTGAAACATTTTTAGAGGCAAGAAAAGTTGATGGAGCATCTTTTGATTGGTCACCTCCAGATTCATCTACAACTTTTAAATGGGTATGTCCTTCTTTTACAAAGGAAATATTTGATTTTAATAGAAATAGAATAAACGCAACATTTACACAAGTATTTGAACCCTAATGGCAAACCCCATATCTCAAACCCAAGCAATAAATCCTGGGTCGCTGATTGAGTTATTTGAGTTAACAACTGATGCAACTTTGCATGGATCTTCTAATACATATAGATTTCATGCTGGCACGAATGAAATAAACAACGGAAATATTGTTTGGGCTGGTAATACTTATATTGCTATACCGATGGAAGCAGATGGCTTCAAATATGCTAGAGGTCAACTACCAAGACCTACTTTGACAATAAGTAATGTCACAAATTTAATGACTGCTATTTTGTTAAACGTAAATACAGTAACTCCAGGAAACGACCTTACTGGTGCTGTTGTTAAAAGAATTACAACTTTAGCAAGATTTTTAGATGCTGTAAATTTTGATCCTGTTGCTACAACAACTACAACAACTACGACTGTAGCTGATCCTAATGACGCTGAAACTGTCACATATACTGTCACAGTAGTCCAAGATTCTGGAGGTAATAATGTATTTGCTTTGAATGGAGTTCAAAAACCAGTTATAACGATGAAACGTGGATCAACTTATATTTTTAATCAGGAAGATTCAAGCAACGCAAATCATCAACTTGCTTTTAAATCAGATAGTGGTGGCTCTTATACAACTGGAGTGACAAACACAGGAACTTACGCTGGACAAACAAATTACATTACAACTTTTCAGCCTCCATATCCAGGTGCACCAAGCGATTTAAGATATTACTGTACAAGTCATGGAAATAATATGGGAAATACAATTACGATGAACAATCCAAATACGATCCAACAGACAACATCTTCAACTACTACAAGCCAAACAAATCCTTATGGTACGCCAGATCCTACAGCAGAATATCCACAGGAAATTTACAAAATAGATAGAAAGTCAGCAGAAACTAGAGCAGTAGTTCAATTTGAATTAGCTGCTTCTTTTGATTTGGCAAATATTAAGATTCCATTGAGAGTATGTACTAGAGAGTTATTTCCTTCTATAGGTACATTTTTACCATGAATGATTGGAAAGAAGCTGCTCTCAGCCATGCAAAAATTGAAGATCCAAAAGAATCTGTTGGTCTTTTACTAAATATTAAAGGTAAGGAAAGATATTATCCTTGCAATAATTTATCTATGAGTTCTTATCAATGTTTTGTTCTTGATCCAGAGGATTATGTAAGAGCAGATAATACGGGAGAAATAACAGCAATTATTCATAGCCATCCAACTACACCTCCAACACCAAGTCAGGCTGATTTAGTTGGTTGTGAAAATTCTAATTTACCTTGGCATATTGTTAATCCAAAGACAGAACAATGGGGTTATTGCGAACCAAATGGTTACAAAGCTCCTTTGTTGGGAAGAGAATGGGTTTGGGGAGTTACAGATTGCTGGTCATTAGTAAGAGATTGGTATAGAGAAGAAAAACAAATAGAATTAAAAGATTATCAACGATCAATGACACCCGAAGAATTTTTAAAAAATCCATTATTTGAAGAGTATGCAACACAAACAGGGTTTAGAGAGTTAGAACCAAATGAAGCGTTACAAGAAGGAGATGTTTTACTAATGTCTATATTGCATCCCACCTTAAATCATGTGGCAATTTTTTTAGGAGATATGGTTTTACATCATTTAGCAGATAGACTATCTTGTAGAGAACCATACTCACCTTGGTTGTTAAAATGCACAGGAAAGAGGTTTCGTTATGTTGCGTAAATTAAAGTTATATGGGGAGTTGGCTAAATTTGTAGGCCATAAAGAATTTGAGATAAAGGTGCATAGTTTACCTCAAGCTATAAGTTTTTTAGTAAATAATTTTCCAGAAGTTGAAAAATATATGAATCCAAAATACTACCAAGTAAAAATTGGAAATTACACGATTGATAAAAATGAAATAAATGATCCCATAGGAGAACAGGATATTCATATAATTCCAGTTATTGCTGGAGCAGGAGGCGATGTTGGTAGATTTTTGGTTGGAGGTCTGTTAATTGGTGCGTCATTTTTCTTTCCAGGTGCAGGATTATTTGGTACAACAAGTTTTGCTGGTGTATCAGCAGCAGGAGCTACAGGAGCAGGAGTTGTAGCTGGTAGTGTTTTAGGAACAGCTATTGGTACAGGATTAAGTGCTATTGGTGCTGGCTTAATTTTGCAAGGTGTTGGTGATATGTTATATCCAACTCAAGACGTAGAATTTGAAGATAATCCTCAAATATCATTTAATTTTTCTGGAACGCAAAACACAGCAAGAGCTGGTACTCCAGTTCCTATTGTTTATGGTGAAATATTTACAGGATCAGTTGTTATTAGTGGTGCTGTAGATACAGAAGCGGTACAAGTATGACCGATACAAATAAGTATATTGCAGGATCAGGTGGTGGCGGTTGTTTTACTGGTAATACTCCTGTATCTATACCAAATGGGACAAAGCTAATAAAAGAAATTAGTGTTGGAGATATTGTCTGTAGTTTTGATGATAAAGGCACTATTTACCATTCTAAGGTTTTAAAAGTACATGAACATGAAAACGAACCAGTTGTTCAATATACAATTTGGGGTGGTAAAACTTTAGATGCAACACCAAATCATTGGGTATTAAATCAATTTAATGCGTTTGTTGGTATAGATACATTAGGCACTGATGATTGTTTAGTTGATGAGTTTGGTCATCTAAGACCGATTATTAATCGTAAAGATATTGGAACGCATACTGTCTATAACTTAACTGTTGAAGGTCATCATACTTTTATTGCAAATACTATTCGTGTTCATAATGCTGGACTAGGAGCAAATATTGCTGGTTCGGGAGGAGGAGGAGGAGGCAAAGGGGGTGGAGGTAGCCCTCCTAATATCACTCCAGATAATTTACATAGTAAACAGTTTGCTACTTTAGTTGATTTAATTTCTGAAGGTGAAATAGAAGGTTTTGCAACTGCTTCAAAAGAAGGCAGAACTAAAGGTACTGCTGCATATTTAAATGCTGCACAAAAGGATATTTTTTTAGATAATACTCCTATTTTAGCTTCTACTGCGGATTCAAATAATCCACAAAATGTTGATTTTAACCACAAAGGTATTACTTTTGATACCCGTTTTGGTACACCAAATCAGGTAAAAATGACAGGAGTTCAAGGAAACTTAGGAAGCTCTTCTGTTTTTACAGTTAATACAGAGGTTAAACAAGGTGTTACTAATGCTGTAACTAGACAACTTACTAATAATACAAATTTAGATGCAGTAAAAGTAACTATTACTGTACCTGTATTACAACAACAAAAAACTGACGGAGATATAGTTGGTTCAAGTATTAGTTTAGAAATTCAAATTCAAAATAATGGTGGTGGTTTTGTAACCAAAGTAACTGATACGATTACAGGTAGAACAGCAGATGCGTATAACAGAGAATATAGAGTTGATCTTACTGGTGCTCACCCTATAGATGTTCGTGTTGTTAAAACATCTGGTGATAGTTCAGATTTAACACGAAGAGATTTATTTTGGACATCTTATTCAGAAATAATAGATGATGCAAATACATATCCTGATTGTGCATATACAAAATTACGAATGGATTCAGAATTTTTTAGTAGGATTCCTGCTAGAAAGTTTCGTATTAGAGGAATAAAAGTAAGAGTTCCAGGTGCAGGAGCTAACAATTCTGGCACTCCAACTGTAGATTTACAAACTGGAAGAATAATTTATCCCACTGGTTATATTTTTAATGGTGTTATGGGTGCTGCTCAATGGACAACGTGTCCTGCGATGATACTTCTTGATTTACTTACTAATACTAGATATGGGTTAGGTAATCATATTATTGATAGTAATTTAGATTTATTTTCTTTTATAACAGCAAGTAAGTTTTCAAATGAGCTTGTTGACGATGGGTTGGGTGGGCAAGAAGCTAGATTTGCTTGCAACGTCAATATTCAAACTAGCGTAGAAGCATTTGATGTAATAAATACTTTATCAGGAATAATGAGATGTATGCCTATTTGGTCTGAAGGTGCATTACTTCTTACTCAGGATAGCCCCAAAGATCCAAGTTACCTGTTTACATTAGCTAATGTGGGGCCACAAGGATTTAGTTATACAGGAAGTAGTTTAAAAACTAGAAGCACAGTTGTTGCTGTCTCTTTCTTTAATATGGATATAAGAGATTTAGATTTTGAAGAAGTTGAAGCTGAAGCAGCTTATAAAAATAAATATGGACATCATTTAAAAAGAGTTAAAGCATTAGGTTGCACGAGTAGAGGTCAGGCTCGAAGATTTGCAAAAGCGATTCTTTTTGCCGAACAAAGAGAAACAGAAGTAATAACATTTACTACTTCTTTAGAGTCAGGCATTGTTGTACGACCTGGAACAATAATTAGTGTTGCAGATCCAGGTAGATCAGGAGTAAGAAGAGCAGGAAGAATTAATACTGCAACAACAACTCAAATTACTGTTGATGATTCAGATTCTACTAATTTGACGGCCCAAAATAATCCTAAATTAAGTGTCATTTTACCTAATGGAACTGTTGAGACTAAAAATGTAACTGGAATAGTAGGTAAAGTAATTACTATTGATTCTTCTAGTCCGTTTAGCACTGCTCCAAATTCTAATAGTATTTGGATGCTTGAAAACGATACAATTTCTTCTCAACAATTTAGAGTAATGTCTGTTGAAGAAAAAGATAATGTTAATTATGGTATATCTGCTTTAGCTTATGTTAAAGAAAAATATGATTTTATTGAAGATGGAACAGCAATTCCAACTCAGGTTATATCTAATTTAAATTTACTTAAAAGTCCGCCAAATGGACTTACTGCTGAAGAAGTAATAGTGTTAATAAATAATCAACCTGTATCAAAAATAATTGTTAGATGGCAACCTGTTACAGGTGTTTCAAATTATTTAGTTAATTATAGATTTGATAATAATAATATTGTTTCTGCTACAACTAGCAGTCCTGATTTTGAAATATTTAATTCACAAATAGGTGCTTATGAAATATCTGTTTTTAGTTTGAACGCGGCTTTAGAAGCAAGTGCATCATCAAGTGATATTACATTTAATGCTGTCGGTAAAACTGCTGTTCCTGGTGATGTAACAGGACTTACAGCAGAACCATTAGATAAAACAACTGTAAAATTACGTTGGAATTTAGCAACCGATTTAGATGTTACTCATGGAGGGTTGGTTTATGTTAGACACTCTTCAAAAACTGATGGTACTGGTACATTTTCTAATGCAGTTGATTTAGTAAAAGCTGCTGGAAACTCAACTACTGTTGATGTTCCGTTACTTGAAGGTGAATACATTCTTAAATTTCAAGATGATGGAGGTAGGTTCAGTGATGGAGAAGCAAGTGTAGTTATAGATTTACCAGATACACTTGATGACAAATTAATTCAGACAAGAAGAGAAGATTTAGACACTCCAAAATTTCAAGGAACTAAAACAGATGTTGTCTTTGATTTAACAACAAATTCTTTAAATTTAATTGGTGGTGGTCTATTTGATGATATTGGTGGCAGTATTGCAGGAACATTTGATGATGTAGCTTCTATAGATGATATAGGAGGCATAAAACCTTTTGGTACTTATGAATTTGGTGGAACGCCTGGAGGAACTTTTCTAGACTTAGGAGATGTATTTACACTGGATTTAAAGCGTCATTTTCTAACTGAAGGTTTCTTTCCGTCAGACTTGTTTGATTCAAGAGATCCTGCATTTCCTACAACTGGAAATTTTGACGGAACTACCGCCACACAAGTTAACGCTGAAATGTTGGTTTCAGTTACTCAAGATGACCCCACCAGTGGATCGGCTACTTACAAACCATTTCAAACTTTCGCAAATGGAAGATATAAAGGAAGAGGTTTTAAATTTAAAGTTAATCTAACAAGTAACGACCCTAATCAAGATATAAGAGTATTTGAGTTAGGTTACACAGCTTCTATGGGGCAGAGAACTGAACAAAGTCCTTCAATTACAGCAAGTGGGGCAGGGGCAAAAGCAGTTACGTTCCAGCATCCTTTCTTTGTAGGTACTGCTAATACTCAAGGTGGAGCAAATAGTATATTGCCTTCAGTTGGTATTACTGCACAAAATATGCAATCTGGAGACTTTTTTGAAATATCAAATGTTTCTGGAACGGGATTTACTGTTCATTTCAAAAACTCTTCAAATGCTTCAGTTGATAGAAATTTCACATATCAAGCTGTCGGATTTGGTAAAGCAAGTTAGAATAGGTTCAATGTTACTTTTTTAGATGGCTAGACCAGGCTCTACTACCAGTGAACCAGGGAGTAATTATAATACCGCCAACGGAACGGGTGCTGCGGTTCGTACCAAAATCAATGAAATATTTACAGCTTTAAGAACATTAAGTGCTGGAAGTAGCGATCCAACTGGAGCAGATAATTTAGCACAATATCAACCTCATATAAATACATCAACTAATGAATTAAAAATAGCAAATACCATTAATGGCAGTGGTAATAGTGCTACTGGAAGTTTTACTATATTAGGAAAAATAAACGAAGCAAACTTTGGTCATGTTGTAGCAGCATCACCGATAATGACAGGTGATGTGGCGATGAACTCCACTGGATTTTTAAAAGTTCCTGTTGGTACTACTGCTCAACAGCCTGGTCAGGCTAATCAACCAGCAGCAGCAGCAGGACAATTTAGATATAATTCCGATTTAAACCGATTTGAAGGTTATACAAACGCTTGGGGTGCTATCGGTGGAGGCGGTGGAGCTACTGGTGGAGGAACTGAAGCTATTTTTCACGAAAATGAAAACCAAATGGATCAAAACTATACAATCGGTGATGGAACGTCTAATATAAATGCAGGAGTTTTTGGCCCACTGACCATAAATGCAGTACTTACAATCCCTGCTGGTTCAGTAGTAACTATCGTTTAAGTATGGCTTTTATTATTGACGGATCAACAGGAATAGCAACAGTTGACGGAAGTGTATCCGCACCAAGTCAACGTGGGCAAGACAGTAATAGCGGAATATCTTATGCAGCAGATACCATAAAATTTTCAACCAATGGTGTTGAAAGAATGGCGATTACAAATAGTGGAGTTACTGGAACGGGAATTGGTGGTGGTAAGGTTTTACAAGTTGTTTCTACGACATATACTGGACAAACTACTTTTAATAGTGAAGCTGGAGCAATAGTTTCTGGAATGACACGAACAATAACTCCTACTGCTGCAAGTAGTAAAATTCTTATTGCTGTAGATATAAACTTTACTATTAGTGCTGCAAACTACACCTCTTGGATAAATCTTCGCAGAGGGGGTTCAGTAATAACTGGTTCACAAGGAACAAACATGAATACCAATCAAAACGCATCTTTTAAAACACAAAGATGCTCTGGTAGTGATATTCCTGAAGTTATGGCTGGAACTTATTTAGACACCCCAAGTTATACTCTTGGTGATACTTTGACGTATGAAGTTTATTTTCATCAAGAAAGTGGTTCAACAGCTTACATTAATTTCTTTGGAGGTAATAATGCTCTTTCATATTTCACTAGATTTGTTTCTACACAAACACTTTTTGAGGTGGCGGCATAATGGCTAATTTAGATCACGCTGCGATTATGAGAGCTTACCCAGAAGCTACTTGTGTAGATGACTTTACTGGTGGAGCGTTTAAAGAAGATGGAACTCCAATTACTCTTGTTCAATCTGATATTGACGCTGCACGAGCCACAATAGATGCTGAATATGCAGCACTTGAATATTCAAGAAATAGAGCAAAAGAGTATCCGAGTATTGAAGATCAGCTTGATACGATTTATCATAGTGGTGTAGCTGGTTGGAAAACTAAGATCAAAGCTATCAAAGACAAATATCCTAAACCATGACCGCAAAGATTAAATTAAACGCAGCATCAGGTGGTGGCTCAGTAAGTTTACAAGCACCTTCATCATCAAGTAATGACAGAATTATTACATTGCCAGATATTGCAGATGGAACTTTATTAACAAATCAAAGCACTGAGGTAGGTAAACATCTTCAAACTGTTCAGACAATTAAAAATGATAGTTTTAGCACAACCTCTACTTCATATGTAGACATTACTGGATTTTCAGTCTCAATAACTCCAAGTCAAGCCTCCAGTAAAATTTTATTACTAAACTGTTGTGGTATTTCTACTACTGGTCAGTCCTCTGTCATTTATATGAATTTATTAAGAGGATCAACTGCTATTGCACAACCTTCTCAATCAACTGGATTTAGTTCAACTGCAACTATTTATCCCGAATCAATAAGTAATATGGAAAGTTGGAGTTTTCATTTTTTAGATACACCTACTTACACTCTTGGAGATACTATAACTTATAAATGGCAGATGAAAGGATATACAGCGACACAATATATAAATAATCGAAATGGAGATGATATAGTTCGAGTTGCTACTATGATAGCAATAGAGGTAGGAGCATAATGGCTAATTTAGATCACGTTGCTATAAGAAGAGCCTATCCAAATGCGGTAACTATTGATGATGGTTTTGGTGCGTTTGATAAAGACAATAAACTGATTCATCTTGAACAATCTAAAATAGACGAGGCAAGAACCGCGCTTGACGCTGCTGCTACTGCTGTTAAGTATAGAACAGATAGAACAACTGATGGTAAAGAAACTTATCCTTCTATCGGAGATCAATTAGATGCTCTTTGGCATTGTATTGATGCTGACGCTGATTTGAAAGTTAAATTTGCAGGGTGGTACGATTACATTAAACTGGTCAAAGATTCTAATCCAAAACCTTCATAGGAGATAAATTATGAGTAGTAGATTAGTTGTTAACAGTATTAGACACTCAGGAGCATCTGTTGATGGAATTACGTTAGATAATTCTGGTAATTTTTCTACAGGCGGTACAATTACAGCAAGCGGTACAGTAACAGACGGCAAAGGCGAATTAAGAAATATTCCTCAAGTAACAACTTCTAGTAATTTAGTTATAGTTGCAACTCACGCTGGAAAACACGTTTTGCATAGTGGAACTGGAGGCTGGACTTTTAATACTACTACTGGATTTTCGGTAGGAGATATGGTGACATTTATAAACCACACTGGTTCTGCTCAAACAATATTTCAAGCTGCTGGAGCTACGTTATACGATACAACAGATGGTGCAACAGGCGATCATAGTGTACCAGCAAGAGGTATGGTAACTATAATTTGTGTTGCTTCTAATGTTTATTATATTTCTGGCAACATAGCATAATGCAGCAGATTTTATTAGGTGCTGGTGGAGGTATTGCTGCATCAGAAGTGACTGCAACTAACGCTACAAATATTGTTTTAGCAACTGTATTTGGATCAGATTGGGCTGCTACTGTAGATAAAATATACAATGTTCCATCTGGTGTAACTATAGGAGCAACTGCTGGAAATGCAGCCATATTAGTTTCATCTGGTATGGGCGGAACATTAGTAATTAATGTTGCTGGAGCGGTTCAAGGACATCATGGAACTGGTGGAAGTGGTGGTTCTGGCCCTGCATCAGCATACACAGCTGCCTCTGGTAGTGCTGGGGGAGCAGGCGGTCATGCAATAAGTGTTGCTTCATCTGGAGCTACCATAAATAACACTGGCAGTATTTCTGGTGGTGGCGGTGGTGGCGGTGGTGGCGGCCAAGGAGGTCGTAGGCAACAAGGTTTTTTTCTTTCGGCTGGAGGTGTTGGGGGTAATGGTGGATTAGGTCAAGGATATAATCAATCTAATACTAACGGAGGTGCTGGATCACCAAATTCTCAAGGTAATTATAATGTTGGGTCTGGTGGTGCTGGTGGTAACGGCGGAACTTTTGGTAATGCTGGAGGTAACGGAAGTAATGGTATAAGCCATCATGGAAGTTATGGAAGTGGCGGAAGTGGCGGTGCTGCTGGAAAAGCTATTAATAATGGAGGAGCATCATGGACAAACGGCACTACAAGCGGAACGTACCACGGAAGCTATACTTAAAATTTATAATCTTAATATCTAATTGTATTTTTTAAAAATATATAAAGTAAAATACTTAAACAAACAAATACGATAAAACTGGTCATAATTTTTTCTCTATCATTTGTCTTGTCATTAACCCCATGGTGACGTAGAGAGGGGATAGGGCTACAATAAGCAGTAATACAAGCACACTTGTAAGAGATAGTGCTTTCAGTATCGCAAATTTAATCATGTTTCAAAAAATCGCTAATATTCTTAGCATTGTTTCTTTTCTTATGGTAGCTTCCATGAGTGGTGGAGCGTACTTTGGTTACAAGTATGTAACTTCGGAACAGTTTAAATCAAGAGTTATGAATGAAATTCTTGGAAATGTTCAAGGAATGATGCCAAAAGTATTAGAAAAAGGATTACCCGATCTTACTGGCCCATCTTTACCAGTACCACCAAAAGGGCTAGGAATATAATGGGATCTTTAACACCGCCTAGCAGAATTTCTTGCTGGAATTATAAAATAGCTTGCGTGGATCGTGTAATAGATGGCGATACCATAGATATTACAATTAATCTTGGTTTTGATTTGTCAATAAAACAACGAGTAAGAGTGGCAGGAGTTGATACACCAGAAAAGCGTACCAGAGACCATGAGATTGAAAAGCCTCTTGGCATAGATGCGACAAACTGGTTAACTCAGAAGTTAGATTATGCCCTTGATAACAACCAGGGGTTAATGATCCGTACAGAGTTAGGAAGTGGTGCATCTGGTAAGTATGGTCGAATGTTGGGTTGGTTGTATGTAGGAGATGAAACAGTTTCACTTAATGAGCAGATGATAGAAGATGGTTATGCTTGGGCTTATAATGGTGGATCAAAAAATAAAAATTTTCAAGAATTAATTGATATAAGAAAAGAAAAAGGTACATATCCAGAATGAGAACACGTTTTATTGCATATTTAGCATTATTTACATCTTCTATAACCTTTGGATCAGGATTATTAGTGTTTTTATACATGAAAAGTCCAGCTTTTGAAAATCAGTTATTAGGACAAGTTATGAAACATATGGATTGGATTGTTGAAAATGAGTTTGAAAAGCAAATACAAAAATTAAAGCCCAGACCTATAGTAGATGCAAACGATCCAAATAAATGGTTTTGGGACTATATTGAAAAAAGAAATAAGGAATATATAGAGTGGGAAACAGAAGGTAAGTGGAAATAATAAGTGATTTTTGGATTTTTTAAAAAACTAATAAAATATTACATAGACAAGTTAGTTCACTGGCTACGGATGCAAAGATTTAATTTAGAGTTAGATAATGACATAAAAAAATATCATGAAGAATTAGATAAAAAAGTAAAAAAACCAAAAATTATAGAAAAAGGTAAATTTGGAGAAGATGGTTGGTCTATTTCTATTGGAGATGTAGAAGATGGAGATACCTGATATAAGTATTCCTGAGATATACGTTCCAGATGTACCAGAAATATATAGTCCACATTACATAGAGATAGCAAAGCCACCTGAGATTGATGTTCCTGGTTGTACTTATCAGCATCGAGATATAAAAAATACTGGTAATCGTAATTTGTTATTGGAAGATCCAAATGGAGTGTTTACTACCTGTGATTTTCCATTTCCTAGTTTTGTTCCTCTTGACTATACACCTGAGAATTTGGTCATTACAGAAGAAGCACCTGTCAATAATGAAACTCCACCCTTACCAGAAGCACAGACACCAGATGCTACGATTCCAGAAAAAAAAGAAGAAGAGATAGTTATTCCTGATTGCCCTGGTAAAAATGACAGAAGGGTCGGGGAGTTTACATCAGAGTTGCGTACAGAGAGAGTTA
>VTLG01009813.1_pt1 | contig 18453 bp, 32 predicted proteins | sample 4694571 | NCBI WGS metagenome assembly VTLG01 (sample SAMN12604809, study PRJNA352737) | marine metagenome | biome: ENVO:00000447; feature: ENVO:00000209|ENVO:00000569|ENVO:01000036; material: ENVO:00002151; isolation source: viral sequences binned using virsorter ... | reverse complement strand
CCAATCCCATGATCTTAAGTTTTGGTTTCTCGTATCTAACTCCTTCACTATCCCATACGTTTAAAATATATCTTTTCTTGGCAGTCCATATACCTCTATCGGCAATGTTCTCCCTTTTCATTATCATCTTTTGGGCATAGGCGTTGACATTCCTGGCCAACGCTTGGTAAGCACTTTCAATAAAAGGTTCAAGTTTAACTTTACACACCTTGTCAAGGAACCCAACAACGCTCTCATTAGTTTTCTCTCGCCCTTGGTATACAGCGTCAACAAAAGGCCCCATATTAAGATAAATGGAATCAGTATCTGAAGCAATAACATAATCTTCTCCCTCAGTTTTCAAAATTTTATTCATATAAGAATTCATCTTATTCTCTATCCAACGGATAGATACTTGTCCAGATAAAGTAATAGCTTCTGCATTGGCTATCCTAAAGTATCTAAAGTACTCATTACCAATAGCACCATAAGCACTATTGAGAGATATCTTCTTAGCCATCTGAATATTATTACACCTAGAAATCTCTTTTGTAAGAGCAAGTGATGGTGTCTTCTCATATTGTTTCTTCGCCTCAATCATCTTCTTCTTAAAGATGACTCTATCATTATACATCTTCTCCATTAACTTAGGGAGAAATCCCTGAAAGTCTTTACTGTACTGAGCACCATTGGCACATACAGCATAAGGTGTATCAACCTTTATACTCTCATTTAAGATCCCCTCAACGCTCGCACTGGGATGTCTAGTCTGCCTGAGGGTTTCGGGACTGATATTATATTGCATAATAAGATGAGGATACAAGCTATTGAGATCAAAATTGACCACCCAATCATAGCGTCCTGTTTTTGGTTCCTTGACATAAGCCCCTGCGTAAGCGGTATCTTTTTTATGTGAGATCTTAGGAGGAACAACTATATGATCCTTCTTAAGATAGTTGAAAATAATATTATCCCAAGTCTTAACCTGAGAATATACATCTTCATAGTTTTGTTTGGCATCATATGCCATAGTAAGACAAAGTTCAATCAACCTCATCTTATCTTCTAGACGATCAACTAGTTCAACGTCAAGAATGTTATAATCAATAAACTTCTGCCAATCCTGTGTATAGAACTGTTTGAAGTTTTCATATTCACTGTGGTCTAATTTCTTTTGACCAAGTTCAACAAAAGCAATATGATCAAGTCTATAAGACTCTTGGTTAGAATATGTGAACTTTTTATATAAGTCAAGATAATCTAAACAAGATACACCACCAAGATCATAAGCAATATTCTTTCTACCATGAATAGTAAACTCCCTGTAATTAATTAAATTCCAAGGAGAAAGAGAACGCATATGTTTCTCAGAAAGTACTCTCTCCAATCTACGGCAGATGTATGGAATATCATACAAATATACATTCCATCCAGTAACAATATCAGGAGTATTCTGTACCCAATATTCTAAAAACTTACCTAATAAATCCTGCTCAGAATAACAATAAACAAATTCTACATCATCTCTACTATTATCATATTCTCTAGTACCCCAAACAATCAACTTCTTAGTATTTAGATCTTTGATCGTAATACAGAGTATAGATTCAGAAGCAGATTCTACATCAGGGAAACCATTTTCACATTCAACCTCAATGTCAAGAGTGATGATATTCATCACAGACATATCAAATTTAATCTCTTCCTGTGGAAACTTATCAGCTATATACTGATATAAAAATCTTTCGTAACCATAGATATCAAAATTATCTACCTCAGAATACTTTTTTATAAAATCCCTAGCATCCCTCGGACTCATAAAGTTGATAGGTTTTACATTCTTATCATCTAATGTTTTAAACTTACTTGGTTTCTCAGTCTGGACAAATAATACAGGGCTCATTGTATCCCTGAACATCACCCGTTCACCATCCTTATATCCTCTAAAAAGAATTTTATCAGATACTAATTGGATGTTAGTATAGAAATTCATGAATTAATAGCTTGTTTATAAAGTGAAGTTAACTCGCTGTTAGGTTCAGATATTGTAGTAATTCTATCAGAATAAATCAAGGCCTCTGTTTCATCTGTGTAACGAGGCCACTTTCTTAATGAAATAACACCTTCATTATCTTCTACAATTTCTCTACAGTTTTTTAAGAAGCAACTAGGTTCTTCATCAAGTTCTTCTACATCAGCAACTACTATAACACCAGTAACTAATTCTATAACATTAAGATTCATGTCCATCTCTCCACAACTAATTCAATAGATCCATCTGTTTTTGTAGTTTGTTGTGTAACATGAAAGTCATCTTTCTTAGCAGCTTCAGTGATTGTTTCTACAGCATACTGTTGTGATAACTTATCAAGAAACCTTTCTACTGGTACTGGTTGATCCCATGTTTGAAGATCTGTAACCAACTCATAAGTTTTCGTAGATGGATTTAAACGAAAACCAATATCTTTTCCTACAGCAACATGTACAGTAACTTCATCATGATTATGATCAGCAGGATTTTTTAATTTCTGATCAACATCTGTGTTATGTCCTAGTACTTGTAAAGCTCTAAGTAAAGCAGATTTATCTTTAATTTTGGTCTTGATCGTGCTGAAGTGTGACATTTTTATTAGGTTGTTTTAAATAGTAATCTGCTGTATGTATACGGTTAGAGATATCACCAAGTGCTTTTTCTATTTCTTTAGTAAGTCTTTCGCAAGAATCACCAGTAGAACCTTCTACTCTTTCCTCTACTATACCATCTTGTCTAATACGATATCTTATAATTTCATGACTCATTTCTTTATTCTCCTTGGTACTTTAATTGTCCATGCTGATGATACTAGATCAACCATTTCAAACTCTTTCTTTGCTTTCTCACGTTCCTTTGCTTGCTTCTCAAATGTAGCAGCAGGTTCGTTACCAGCAGTCTCACCGTAATGAGGATCCCAGATCTCTGGGTGCTCATGGTTATCAAAGAACTCTAGTATGACCTGATCAATCATGCCATACATTGTGTCCCATGTTAATGTTCTACGAAGAGTCTCAGCAAGATACTCTGATTGATTAACAGACATCTCTTGTTTAAGAAACTCACCTCTAGCCCATACTAACTCATTTAGGTCAATTGTAATCTGTACACGGTTGTGTACACCTACATTAGTGTCATATGGTTCCATTACACAAGGTTATTTCAACTATGCTGATATTATATCACCGATCACCCAAGATTGCAAGCCATGTCCATCTATTCGTAACTGGACATCCGTTGCTACATTCTCAGGAACTACTAAACAGTACCCAATACCAAGATTAAATACCTTCTTCATTTCTTCTGGTGGAATCTCACCAGCAAGTTGAATCTTTTTAAATATTTCTGGCAGTGGCCAAGAATCATAATTAACTCTTGCTTTCAATCCATTAGGAATACACCGTGGAAGATTCTCTGGAATACCACCACCAGTAATATGAGCCATACCCATGATAGGAAACTCATCTAAAAGATATTGAACTAAAGGAGAATAGATGTGAGTGGTATTAAGTAATTCAGGAGTATTCTTATAGGAGATCTTATGTCTCCATAGCATTTCATTAATTAAACTATATCCATTACTATGAAGACCACTACTTTCTATACCAATAACAACATCACTCTCACGTATTAAACTGCCATCTATTATTTCAGACTTCTCTACAATACCTGTACAAAATCCAGCAAGATCAATATCATCATCATGTGCTGGTGGAGGAGCACATCTAGGATGTTCAGCAGTCTCTCCACCTATCAAATCTATATTAGCAACCTTACAACCCTCAACTATTCCATCAACTATATCATCCACAATAGGAGATAACTTACCAGTAGAAATATAATCTAAAAAATATAATGGTTTAGCACCACAAGTAATGACATCGTTGACACACATGGCAACAAGATCCATACCTATTGTTTTCCAATCCCCAAAGATTCTACACATATTAACTTTAGTACCAACACCATCAGCACCAGATACTAAAATAGGTTCCTCATATCCCAAAGGAACCTTAAACATACCACCAAAACCACCAATGGTAGGTGCTTGTTTTTTCAGTCTTTCTACAAAAGCATTACCTGCTTCTATATCAACTCCAGAAGTTTTATAATCCATAATAATTTTATCCTTGCCATATCATATCAGGCATTGCTTGTGGTGTCTGTCTACCTACAGTAAACATTAATATAAAGTAACCAATAAACCAGATGATGTTAAAAATCCATGCTTGTCTGATCAAATACTTTCTAATACCCATAGCAACAAAAACATTCTTTACATCTTTAGGACTATCCTCATCACCTCTTGCTCTAAGTATCTGTTCAATGATAACAGCAATAATTGATCCTACCACTAATGGATAGAATACAAAATTTGCAAATGACATGATTGCTATTAGAAAAGTCATTTCTTAAAAACTCCTGATAGGATTAAAATTGACATTGTTAATGCTGTCCAAAAAATAATGTACCACATAATTTACCATACCCTTGTTAATTGTCTTACATCGGATACACCATAAAGAGCTTTACATCTTTGTAATGCATCCTCTCTCAAATTCGATTTACATACAGTAAACTCAACTTTAACTAATCTATTAGATTCTAATAAGATTTGTGCTGTCCAGTTTGTGTCTTGCATGTTGGTTTATCGAATAGTACAGTAGCTATATAATTTTCAGCCCACTGTTTATCAAATACATTTTCTAGTATACCACGAGTTTTATCATTTTTCTGCTGTTGTGTGCAGTACCATATCTGGTCATCCATCCTTCTAACTTCCTTTATCCAATCTGGATCTAACTCAGCATCTCTAACTGATTCAAAGAATACACTAAGATACTCTAACACAACACAGTAAAAATTCGCCATCTCTATATCTTCGGTTAACCGAACGAACTTACAAAATGGAGAAAATATTTCATCACCCCATAATGGAAGTGGTCTCTTCTCCTTAAATCTAAAGTTATTACTAATTGTACATAACTTCTCATAAACATGTTCTGTACCAGTTATAGGAGATACATCAACAATAGCTGCAGTAACTACCTTTTCATTCTGTACAATATCACATCCAAATATTGGTATATTATATTTGGGGTTAGGAAAGAATACACAATGAAGTATCTTTAATTTACCAATGTTAGCTACTTCTAAATGAATCTTCCTAAGTTTAGGAGACTTATACATCTTGTTCTCGATGAACAAATCACCTTTCTTAACTTCTGGAAAGGAACTCTCTAATGGTTCTATATCAGGAATATCTTCCATTGTAAAGGATAATAGTGTAGTTATCCCATCTACTAGATCATTCTGCATAACTGAAAAAGAATTCTTTGATTAATTTTTCAGACTCTTCCTTTCCAAAACTACTGGATAGGTATCCTGAAATAGGATCTAGTCTTATCATATAGCTATCAAAATCTTTATACAGACTGGTATCAGTACCAGTTGGTTTTGCATTATCTATCATCTCTTTATAGAGTGACAAATAATATTTGAATGTTGGTAAATATGTATTAACATGTTCCATCTTACAATACCTTACAAAGATATTATCAGAAAAATGATTACCCTTCTCAAAGAAACGATAAGTTTCTTCTGTCTTAGGTAATGGTGGCACCTTTAATAAAAAATTCTCTACAGGATGTTGAAAGTCAAATACTATTATAACTTTCTTCTCACTAAAACCCATAAGATCCATCCCAAAACAAGGAAGGTTATGCCCTGTCTTAGGATAGATCACATTGTTATGGATATTTAATTTTTCATCCCAGATATCTACATGTCTGGATTTGATAAAATATTTACCAGAATATAAATCAGCAGTGAGATTTACACCTCTCTTATTAGTCCAACTCTCATGTTGTTTTTCAAATTTAAGATCTGGAAATGTATCAAAGACGGCTGATCTATAACCAGCCCATAAATCATTATGCATCAGTCCAATTCTCTTCAAGGTAATGTTTTATTTTACCAATTATTTTAGAATACTCTTCCCACTCGGAAGCTGTATATTGTTGATACAGCTCACAAGCACGAACCATTCTTTGTAAATCTTCTTCTTGAAATCTCATCATAGAACAAAGCAAAGCCCTGTTCTATGTAGTAAATTTAAAGGTAATCTTTACGAGCGTGATGTTCAGGAACAACCTTACCAAGTTCTACAACCAGTAATCCGTCATCGAATCTGACACTTCTGATTTCGGTATCATCTGTGATTGTCCAGACCCTATTGAAAGACCTTGAGGCCAATCCTTTATGGAGGTACTCTCCATCTGTTTCTTTATCTTCTTTGACGCCTTCCACATATAGTTTTCCAAACTCCGTGAAGACTTTAAGCTCATCTTTCTTAAACCCTGCAAGGGCGACTTCAAGCCTCGACTCATGATTATTAATATGTATTAAATTATAAGGTGGATAGTTTGAATTCTGTGTTGGAGAATTGAAAAACTGTGTAAAGTAATCATCCATCCCTATACTGTGTTTTGTGATCCGATCCATTAAATCTGGCAAATCGGCAGCACGGTATCTCTGTATGTTAGTCATAATAGTAGCTCCTCTTTAAGCGAGTTTGTGTTTTAATGTCCCTTTCGGCGACATAACTATTTAATCACAAACGCTAAAAAAAGTCAGTGTGGAATACACTAACTTCTAGTCTGGATAACCGTCGTCATCATCTATACTATAACAACCATCTGGTAATGCCCCTACCTTAGATGTATAAGATTCAGGGTCTGAATAGATTTCAGATTCAATTTCTACCATCACTGTTTTTAACTCACTCAAGAGTTTTTTAAGATTTTGTCTATCCATAATCTTTATATTATATTTATAAAAAAAGGAGGGGAAACCCCCTCCCTCACTTTATTTTGCACATACAAGACGTTCTTCTTGGTGCTTAATTCCTCTATATGTTAAATTAGAGGTGACCTTATTAGAGGTCGTTTTTTTCTCGGTGTCATATTGAACACCACGATAAGTGACTAGTGCCATGGGATTACTCCTAAAGTAGTTGGGTTTTTAATCCGTTCCTTTAGTCGGCTTTTGCGTCCCACTCACAATGAGTTGTTTCTTCTATCACTACGCTGATCATCTCAGCTCGTGTCTCTTCCTCTATCTTAAACTCTTTCATCTTATCAATAAGTGATTGAGCTTCAATACAGGAAAAAGTAGTTGCGATAACTGCTAGATGAAACATGGGATGAACGATTCCGTTCCGAGTCGGCTTACTTGCGTCTTCCGAAGAAGATGAACGTATGTGTTAATAATAACACATTTTAACTATTTATGCAACTAGATGTTCAAATCAAGATGCTTGACTGTAAGCAATCTTAACAACCTTAACACTACCACCATTTGATGCTGCAGTAAGCGTGTCTGTTGGATCCTTCTCTAGATAAATAACTTTTCCATTATCTGCTGTTAAACTACCAATAGTATCACCACCAGCAGTTTTTCTTGTTATAAGCAAAGCTGCACTATGGTTATTCAAAAGCCTTACCACAGTAGCTTTATCAACATTGGAAGCACTGGAGAGACTACCCTCAGCGGCTAAAACTTTAATTAACATAGTGATTACTGAAATTTATTAATTATTTATGCTGTAACTTTCTTCTTACCAATATTATACTTACTCTCTAAAGTCCATTCAGACTTGTCTTTATAAGATAATACCTTGATTTGACTGAGAGGAGCAGCATCTTCTATAGCAGAAGTTGATACTACATTCACTAAACCCCAATCACTAAGAAGTTGAGCAATACGATTACGACGTTGTACATCGTTAATGAAGAGATTTGCTCTCTTACCATCTAAGGCAAATAGTTCTTTAAAGTGAACTATGTAATACTTTCCTTGCTTATGCAAGATATGACATGATTGATATATCTTCTTTTCTTTCCGAGAAGCGACACCAATTCTAGTTAAAGTTTCTCTAACCTTTAGGAAGTCATCTGGCTCTTTTAAAGTCACCTCAATCATCTGGTCTGGAGACCAATTATACTCTTGATCTTCACTCATCGTTTTCCTCCAGTATCAAGTCGTTGTTTTATAAATTCAATTTGTTCATTAGTAAGAATTTTCAGAGCACTTTTAGCTTTATCATTACTATAACCATAGTATCGTTTGACGAGCTCTAAGGTCTCAATTTTCTCCTTCCTAATCCAAGGCGAGAATCTTTTCCTCGGTCTGACAATATTTATAAAAAAGTCATACTGTAGTTTATTACCTAGATGAGATGAAAGATTCATCTCATTGGCAATGAAGATTGTATCTTTAAAACCAGAAAGACACTTGTTAATAATATAGGGCGGATAATCTTTTTCTTCTGCTGTACAGTTATCTATAAGATTTTCCTTAGTGGAATTAATGGAATTAAGCCACTCTTTCAATTCAACCATCTTCTTGGTCAATGTTACGAATTACTATTCTATTACCTTCTATGAAAAATTGCAACTCATCATCATGATCCCATAATAGCTCTTCATATAATGAATTGAGTCGATCCATATCTTCCCATAAATCATTTACTTGATGATCTTCCATTAGTTAGTGTCCTCCAACTGTTGTTGTTTGGCGTAAAATTCTTCTAGACTTGATTGACAATTAGGTGGTTCAGGTTCCTTATAACCTTTCATCTTTTTCCACTTTTGATACAACGCACCTAATATCCAAGATTGAGATAGACTCTTAGGCCCATTCTCTAATAACTCAAGATGCTTTTTGTTACTGGTGTAACTTTTATATTCTTCTCTCCAATTGGAGTCATCGAATTGTTTAGTCATACCCTTTTCTTTTTTTCCAATCAGCATACATGCGTCCAAAGAGCATACCCTCATGAGATTTTATAGAATCCCCTTTAAGTAATTCTTTTTCTCTATCAGTTAAAGAAACATCCATAGAAAGATATTCCTTTTCCCAGTTTTTAATATCCATCACTTTGGTAATTTCCTATTAAAGTTCCAGTAATCAAATTTCTGCCACAGGTAATATACACCAATTAGAGATCTTTTAATAAACTCTTCTAAGTATAAAACTGACAGAATAACATAATCAAAACCATCTAGAGATTTTAATTTATCTATCCAAGTAAATGTTTTTGTTTCTGTCATGTCGGGATATCCTCAATAAAGTCAGGACACAATAAAGCACCAGCAAGTTCCCTTGCAGATGTATTATGATCACATAACTTGGTCATCCATATCCTTTCTTGTAAGGATACTTCTCCATCTGTAGATATTATGCGGCAACATATATCTACTAATTGATTTCTATAATTAGTTGATAGCATTAGTCATTCTTCCAGCAGTAAGAAGGAATCGGATCTATGATATCATAAATGTTAGGATTAGACAAGAGAGCTCTTCTATAAGGCCCAAACTTAATACCTCGACCCCAACCAAGATTTGCAGAGAACAATTCCGTTTTGGTTATCTGTCCTCTTTCCTTAATAATAGCAATTAACTTTTTAGTTACTTCTGTATTAGTTCTCTTCTGAGAATTAAAAAGGTTAGTAATATAATCACTCATCTTAAGGATCTCATTTTCATAGATAAGATTTTCCTTTAGATAACTCTGAGATATTACAGACTGTTTATTCCTATAATCCTCATCGTCAAAATATTTATTCAGTAAATGGATTGCTGTATCATTTGTACTAAAGAAATCTGCTGTAGGATTTAACTCATGGTAATAATCAGCATCGTACATAATATATGGACAACCATTCATTATACCATCTGTAGTAGATACACTCCATCCACCATATACTTGTTTAGGTGAAAATCCAACTCTACATCTTTGTAATTTTTTATAATATCTTTGTTTATTAAACTTCTCTGTGGTAATCCAACTCTCAGTAGATTTTTCCAACAACGGTATCCATACTTCAAAGTCTTGCCTAACCTTCCTGAGATCCTCTAGAATACGCATAAAGTTATTAAAGTCCTTATAGGTATCAGGTCTATGATTAAATACGACTAGCTTATCGGTATTTTGAAGAGGTTCAACTATATCTATTTCCTTCACACCTAGATGTTGAGGAGTTAATATATCATCTAATCTTGCAACATTCTCTTTATTAAAAACATTAGAAGCTTGATTTAAAACTAAGTTCTTCTGACTCTGTGTATTTAAATAACATCTATCCATCTCTAAGAGTCCTAATATATTCTGATTAAAACTAGGAAGACTCCAAGCAACTACATCATCTAAATCAAACCAATGACAATAACCAAAATAAGCTGGATCATGATGAGTTACATTACTCATAACATTCTTTACAGCATGAGTATGTTCTGGTAGATGAGAGAAGACTAAATCAATATCTAAATCATGACCAAACATCTTCCTAAACTTTTCCACATCAAAATGTGATCTCATTGTAGGAGGATATGTAGGAACCTTCATGAGATACTGACTAGTATTATGAAAATCCAGCATCTCTAAAAATTCTGGCAGAACTAAGTAAAAGAATAAATCATCTCTTATCTTATTCAACTCAGTAATCATATTAGTGATCACTTGAATATAACTATCTTTAGCAAGATTCTTAGAGAAAGTAATATTAGGATAAACTAAGATCCTAATAGTCTTTGCATACTTTTGATCTGTAAAGAATTTAGCTAGTGTCATCGTATTATATCAATAGAATCCATATTATTAATATCCCAAGTTTCTAGTTTAGATCTAAGTCTTCCATCTTCTTTGAGGTTTTCGTACCTCTTAGAAGCCTTCTTTCTCCACCAAGATACAATCGAATCAAGAGAGAACCTATCGTAGTTCTCAGCCTTAACAAGCGTATCTGTGTTTCCCAAAATAACTTCTCTAGAATTCTCGAAACCATAAGTGGACATATAAAATCTTTTCTGAGTGGTAACATCTTGGCGAGATTTAATAAACTCAAGAAACTCAGTATACTTTACAGGATGATGTTCTTTAAGAGAATTCTTAATGATAGAAATCATCTTAGTTTGTATCTTAAGTTTTCTACTAGAAGCACCTCTATGAATTAATTGTTCACCACCATTCTTTTCAATAAACCATTTGTTTAAATTATGGTAGATAGAATCTGGTAAAGTTAAAAGAAACTTAGATTCTGTATCACCCCTATAACGAATATAAGGTTTTAATCCATCGTACTGACTAGTACCTTTTATGTTACCATATAATGAAGTAGTTTCAAATAAGCACATTTCAGTATCATACTTATTATTTAGCATCTCTCTTACTTCATGACAAGAACATATCAATGAAAGTAATTTACCACCAAGATAATTAAATCCAAATGGTTGAGCAGGAACAATAATAAAACCCATAATGGCTCTCTTATTGAATATAGTAAGATCAGGAACACCACCAAGCCACTGGTTACGTGGTTTAGAATTAATAATAGGTGATCCCAATTTAATAAACCCTACAACTTTTCCTGTAGTAGTTTCCTGTATCATCAACTTCATTTGTTTGCCAGGCGCATCTTCATATGTAAAAGAAGCAACCAACTCCAATAAAGTATTAAATGTAGAATGATCTGGTTGAACTATTTTAAAGTTCATATCTTCAGGATGAACAGAGAAATCCTGAAACAAACTATCCTCATGAGAAACACCAAAGAGCGTTGGAGGAATTTCCTTCAAACGCTCAATCTTTTTCATACGAAAATAATCATCAATGCGACTTATACCACCATAAGCCTCATTGATCTTATCAACTGCATATAAAGTATCTTTCTCAGATAGTATCATTCTTTATCAATAACCTCAACTTTAATTGTACCACCTAAATGGTCTGCAAGTCTATGGTATGCAAAGGCAGTAACTACTTGTGGCACTATAAAAGCCACCATTGCAACTATCCAAAAGAAGTAGTAATAGTTTTCTTTGTTTTGAGTTCTAGTCATTTGAATTTACAATCGCACATGAGTTCGGTAAGACAAGCAAGTGTATTGACCTCTTGATCAACAGCAAATGCAGCCTGATATTGATATTTAGCAAAGATCAAAACCGCTTGTGGAACTGATCCAGGCTCTAACGTAACGTACATATTTTCATACACTTTTCTAAAAACACTAGCAGGATCATTATCTAAATTCTCAACCACCCATTTCCTAACCTTACCAAAATCCTTATCCTTCATATCTCTAGCAAGATCTTTCATATTAACATCAGACATTGATGATAATATTCCTGTATCTATATTACCTATAGAAGCATATCTTTGAAGTTCATTTAATACTCTTCTCCAATCTGGAAAATAACTCTTAATGACTTCTGCAACAACCTTCTCATCATAGGTAACACCTTCAAGATCTAATATCTCTTTAACTCTATTAAAAAATACACCAGCTAATCTAACTTTCTCCTTACCACCAATCGAAAAATCAACTACAGCACATCTAGAATGAAGTGGTTCTATAATCTTATTCTTGTAATTACATGTAAAAATAAATCTACAATTATTATGATAAGTCTCTATATTAGCACGTAAAAGTAATTGAACATCAGAAGTAGTATTATCAGCCTCATCTATAATAATAACTTTTGGTTTACCATTACCCTGTAAGGAAACAGTAGATGCAAAGTTCTTAGCATGATTTCTAACTGTATCTAAAAATCTACCTTCATCAGATCCATTGATAACATAAACATCAACACCCATCTCATTACACAAAGCTTTGGCGACAGTAGTCTTACCAATGCCTGGCGGCCCAGAAAGTAATAAGTTAGGAACCTCACCTTTTTCTATAAAACTTTTAAGCGTACCTTTTATATTCTCAGGAAGAATACAATCATCAATTGTTTTGGGTCTGTATTTTTCAACCCATATAAAATCACTCATCAAGTTTCTCCAATTCGTTTAGAATGTACTTGTATGCTACTACTATATCACCTTTTTCCTTTCTAAACAAGTCTTTGTCAAAACTCTGACCTTCTTTCCAAAGTCGCATCCCGTCAGGTGATAGTTCATCAGCAAGGAGTAAATTTTGTCCAGAATCATAACCAAACTCCAATTTAAAATCAACAAGTGTAAGACCTATCTTACGAAAGATCTTTGACATTATACCATTAACTTCTCTAGCAGTCTGTTCCATATCTCTTAATGGATAATCACCCATCAATCTAATACGATCTTCTGTAAGTAATGGATCATCTTTAGCATCATCCTTAAGATAATACTCAACTAAAGGCCAATTAAAAATACGACCTTCTTCTAATGTTGTCTGTCTAACAATAGATCCAGTAGCAACATTTCTAACTACAACTTCTATAGGAATAATATCAACCTTCTTACAGCACATTGCCTTGTGAGTTGGCATACTAAGATAATGAGTGCTTATTCCATAAGTTTCTAATTTCTCAAAAAGAATCCTAGAAATTTCACAACACACTTTACCTTTATTTTCTATCCATAATTCTTTCTTACCATTACCAGCAGTAACTCTATCTTCATACTGTATGATAACTTTATCAGGTTCATCAGTAGTGAAGACAGTTTTTACTTTTCCTACTGTTATTTTAGTCATAGGTAGAGTCAGGTTCTAGAGCAATCAAATAAGACAAGTTCCACTTATCATGTACAAATTGAGATATATTTGCAGTTGATACTTGTACGTTATAAACGCCAGGCATAATCTTCAAATTCTCAACCTTAAAGTTAAAACTAAAATTCCTATCCGTATCACCAACCTTAACAGAGAAATTATTTGAAGTATCATTGTTCTTAGTACGAACAACTAAATTCATCTCTGTACCATCACCAACCAAAGATAAATCTGGTAACTGATATACACTAGCAGCACGAAGCAAAGAAGATAATACTTCTTCAGTCAATGTGAATTCTACATCCACAGTAGGAAGAACAATATCTTTCTCTGGAGGAGCTGTAATTACACTAGGATCGGAAAAGAAATACTTTACCTTAGACTTACCACTATTAATCAAAAGGTAAGATGGGTCACTAAAATCAAAATCAGGATCCTTAAAAAGTGATAACCCACCAAGAAATTCATTTAGATCATAGACCGCAAAGTCGTTATCAAAGCTCTCTGGACATTCAAACTTTGCAAGTATATTTTTAGCAGGAGAAATAGTACGAATAGTATTACCCTGTTTTACTACCAATGATGAATTGATAGTAGAAAAGTTTTTAAGGATGTTTAGAGTTTCAGTGGAAATTTTCATTTGTCATAATCAACAGCGAAAGCAGATGGAGCACCTGCGTTAATAGAATCTGACTTCTCACGTTTATCGTTGAAGTGTAATAGTAGTATACCATAATGAATGATCTTTATGATATCCTTACGTGCAGATCCTTTTCTGTCATAACGTGAAGCATACTTTAGAACATTACTTCTACAAAAGGCTTCAGCGTCACCTACAGAATCAATGAGATCAAGAGTCTGTACATTTCCTACAGAATAATGACCTCGGTATGTATTTGCAATATAGTCAGAGATCTCTTTTAGATACTCCTCCTCATTGTATTTTCTATTCATAATGAAGGGAATTATTACCCTTCATTATATGCCATGTCTTCGGCTTTGTCAAACGCATCATCAAGAGTTTCCTCTTCAGGAGCAAGGATCTTATCATAAAGATCTATGAATGACTGTTTAGTATCATCATCAAATCTATTCAAGCAAACATTGATTGCTTTCTGTTCATCACCAAAGATACTATAAGCACGAATTATGTGTACTAATCTACGTGTAGAAATCACTTCATCTACACCACCTTCATTAAAGGTTTTTCTAATAATCTCAGCCCATGTCACTAATGCATTTGTAAAGGTATCCTTACAGCAGTTATACTCTGTACAATAGTTAGTAAGTATCTTAGTTTCTATTGTAGCAGATGGATATTCCTGTTCAAATGTCAAAGCAAATCTCTCAAGGAATGCTTCATTAAGTACGTTAGTACCAATGAACCTACCATCGTCAGATCCTTTACCCTTAGTATTAGCAGTAGCAACTACAGTGAAACCAGCAGCAGGTCTTACCCATTTACCGATCTTTTTGAGGAACACACCCTTACCTTCAAGTATGGATTGCAAGCAGAGAATCTTATTAGAGGCAAGGTCGATTTCGTCCAATAGGAGTACTGCTCCCCTCTCAAGAGCCTCAATGACTGGGCCATTATGCCAGACGGTATTGCCGTCAACAAGACGGAAACCGCCAATAAGATCATCCTCATCAGTTTCAATAGTAATGTTTACCCTAATCATTTCACGATTCAATTGAGCACAAGCTTGCTCAACTCCCATTGTCTTACCATTACCAGATAATCCAGTAATAAAAATTGGATAGAAATGGCGTGAAGAAATAACTTTCTTTACATCTCTAAAGTTTCCAAATGGAACAAAGAACTGATCTTTATCAGGAACTAAGTTATTACTCTCAACTGTTCCGCCAGTCATTGTCCTGAAATTTTCTTCAAGTTTTTCTTTAACAGTCAATTCATATACACCCCGACCAGTCTTGTAGTTTTTCATTCTAGTACAAGCTGTCGATAGGGAAATTCCGATAGACTTGGCGTACTCAGTTAATTGCTTACGTGTTACAGTGGATCCGTATCTGTTGTTAAGATCGGAAATCATCAAGTCAGTGGAAATGGTCATTAATCTTTTTGGTTATGTGGCTATTATAGTATGGATGGGCCCAGAAGTCAAGCGATTTGGGCCACGAATTTAGATAAGATTATCTTATTGAACATCTTAGTTTTCATATATTTTTTAAATTGGTTACGAATTCTACTCTTAGTAGCACCATTCTCAGCTTGTATAACAGCTTTCTCACCATTAAAATCACTGGAAGATTCTAAAACATACAATTCATTATAACCAAGACAATCAATAATAAAATGTTTATTCTTTGACCACTCTCTACGATAAGTATTATCGTTCTTATTAGTAGCACGAATAATATGTTTTATATCAGAAGATTGAGATAGACGGAAACCTATAACATTTGATCCAGTAATCCACTTATAGTACTTAATAAAAGCAGTAGTAATAGCATATCCTCTAGATTGCCAATTAGTTCCTTTTCCAATATCTATCATAGAATAACCACTCTTAGGATCTTTAAAACACATAACAGATTCATAATAATTATATGCTAAAGATTTTCTACTAAGATATGATCTTTCTTCATCCTCTAAATCTCTTCTTCTTCCAATAACAGGATAGTTTGATTCACCATCTGTAAGGAATACAGTATTAACTTTATCTACCTTATGTGCTGATTTAAACTTTTTAAAGATATAAGGTGCAGCAAGAATAGATTCATTAAGTGGTGTACTTCCTAAACTATATGGACAGTAGTGAGAGCGTCTTACTAAAGACTTCATTAAAACCCATATTCTAAACAAGTGTCTATCAAAATCAGAATGTTTAATCTTACTACTATACAATTCAACTAACTGAAAATTATTCGGTACTACTATTTCATTATCAAGTTTAACTTTATAATCTTCATATACATCATAATGGCGTGTATCTGTAAATGCAAATACCTGACATGGAATACTAACTTTCTTACAAAAAGATATAAGATTAATTAATTGTTTTACAGCACCTTCAATATTCTCATGCATTGATCCAGACCAATCAATGTACATAATTAAACCATGATTTTTACCAGTTGGTACAACTGTCTTCTTTAAGAAAATATCATCAGTCCACTTATATGAAAATAATTTATTTGTATTAATAACACCTGTCTTATTAACTTGTTCTCTACTATACTCACTAGCTTTCTTTTTCATTTCAAATTCTTTTACCAAATAAGAAACTGCTTTTTTACTATCAACTTTAAATTGTGTAAAACTACTAGTCCATTCATCAACACACTCTTTCATATATGGAATATTAACTCCTCTAGTTTTAATATCCATATCAATACTACTAAGCATACCTTCCATTATCTTAGAAAACTCATCTACATTCTGGATATAATCATCCCAGTTAACTGATGGAGGACTTATGTAAACATGATCTTTACCATCATTACTAATAAGTTGTTGTTGATTTCTGCCCCATGCTTCATCTGTTTTTGATTCAAATTCATCATCTCCATCATCTTCAAACTGATCTTCATAATCAGTATCATCTTGACCTATATTAGGGCGTTCATTTTCTTCTAGTTTACTTTCTGATTCTGTTTCATCTTCATTCTTATCTTCTTCTTTATCTTCACCTGAAGCCTCCATTGTAGGATCTCCAGATATAGATGGATCTATTTCAGTACCAAAATTAGTTTCTTCTTTCTTTTTATTATTCTCAACATATTCTACTATATCCTTACATAAATCTAATACGTCCTCAAATGTATCTGTTTCAGCAACTCTTTTAACAAGTCTAGTCTCTTCTGGATTATGAAAAGGTATTAATGTGGAAACATCGTGAAGACCAATTTTAAAATATAAATTAATACGATCAATAAAATTCATTTCATCAAGATCAATTTCATTTATCTCAAAGAAATCACGAGCATTTAATTCTTTATATCCAGCAAAGAAAGACTTTACTAAGCCAGGATATTTGATTTTCATCTTACGTTCTATACGTGCATCCTCAACAACATTCACAAATGATTGTGGAACGCCAGTGTTATGAAAATCCCAGTTAGGAGTGTATATTGCATGTCCAACTTCATGACCAACTAATAGGTCATATACATTATTAGTAATCTCTTCCCATATCGGTAAATATAAAACCCTAGTTTCTACATTGAATGAAGCCGTAGAAACTTTACGGTGTTCGACTGTTAAGTTTTCTGTTGCAAGGAGTTTTGCCAGATTACTTTTGACTTGAGTGGTAGGCATGTTCCTCTTTTGTTATATGGCTATAATACCATCCTCAGAGCCTAGTGTCAAGAATTTTCTGATAAGTATTTCTTATGGATCTTTCCCAACCTATAAAAACCGTGTTCTGAACCCCATGCTTGCTTACCAGTTTCTACACTGACACCCTTATCATACACATTATAATAATCCTTAGCTAGTTCAAACCCATTATCAATATATGTCATCACACCATTTCGTTCAACCTTACAGTTACATCCTTCTATAGACCCCTTAAACACTTCTCCATCAAAGCTGATTATATTATCACATCCTTCTCTATACTCAATAGTATCTTCACTAATCATATCAAGATTACGAAACCCAATATGAAGATCACCATGAACCCTATAAGTTTTATTAATTATCTTATCACCCTCTTGAGTTGGCTTTGAAACAAACTGTCTATATGGATAGGTCTTCCAAACATTCTGTTGTTCTCCATAAAAAAATCCATTATCCAATTTCACATGTGTAATTCTAACATAAATGAAATGAACTGGGCGACCAAAAGCTTGTTCTCTATTATCAAAAACACCCTCATACCATTCATTAAATTTTTCAATCATTTTCTTTTCTTATCCTTTTCTACTGAATCAACAG
>VTLG01008052.1_pt1 | contig 18454 bp, 22 predicted proteins | sample 4694571 | NCBI WGS metagenome assembly VTLG01 (sample SAMN12604809, study PRJNA352737) | marine metagenome | biome: ENVO:00000447; feature: ENVO:00000209|ENVO:00000569|ENVO:01000036; material: ENVO:00002151; isolation source: viral sequences binned using virsorter ... | reverse complement strand
AAGGGAAAAGGATGATGACGTAAGTATTTACCTTGTCCCCAAAACTGGAAAATATTTTGTAGGTACTAAAAAAGAATACGAATCTATTCATTGGAGTTTTAGAGTAGAACGTAAAAACGGAAAAGTTTATATACCCGGTTTTAGAGGGTATCGAGAACATTAACATTAACGCCCCCGAAAGGGGGCACAACAGAAAGGTACAATATGTCAGCGTTCAAACCAGTAACAATTTTCAGACCACGAAAAAACGTGGTTGCAAAGTTCAGGAAGCAGGACGGTCCAAACCTTCCTTCGCAGACTGTGCTTTTTCCTAACCTCAGTCTCTTCCGTGAATTTGCTAGAAGAATCTCAGCAACCACTGCGGGTAAGCTCGACTATGATGCAGCAGAATTTGCTGTTGATAATGAGCACCCCAAACCCTCCTATAATTCAAAGCAAGTACGTTTTCATAATGCACTACGTTCTGATCTTCTCAAAAAGAGGGAAGATTTTATTAAGAACAAGCAAGCCCGCCCGGATGCTCCTTCGAGCTTATCCGCAACAACTCTTGACGAAGCATGCGAGGGATATTACAATTATGTCTCGGGGAAAGTTCAAAATAATTATACACTGTCATCTTATCGAACAAGTCAGTCAAAGGCTCTTGATCTTTTGATAACTCATGATTCAGGATTCACTAAAAGATTAGGTGATTATCGCTTTGACGAACTTGAGTATAAATTTGACGGAACAGGATTCAAAATTATTGCAGGCTTAAGATCCTTAGTGGATAAGGGTAAGGTTGCAGAGAGTTCCCTTTATCAGATTCAGGGGCAGATTAAAAGATATTTTAAGTATCTGAAGCTCAAAGATTTAACAGATAACATCCCGCTATATCCTGAAGTCCCGCAACCTAAAGCTGAATCTGTACCTTTTACAGACGAAGAGTTAGAGAGATTTGAATCTCACGCTCGAGAACTTTATGAAGGTGGTGGAGATAAAAATTACCTTCGAGGGTTTTTTCTCGCACGGTTCACTGGTGGAAGGAAGCATGAACTTGCACACCTGCAAATTAAACACTGGCATAAAGACGGTCCAGTGAATTCGCATTTCAAACTTCCAAAAGCAAAGGGATACAAGGAATCTAAGAAGGGGGGAAGTGTGGGAATTCTGTTTGCATCAAATGACGCTTTGATAAGTTTCCTTGAGAAGGATTTTGAGGGACGAGATCCTGAAGAATATATTCTTGCAAAGCCGGGGGGAGCACCTTGGTTTCATGACGTAACTTCCTATACAAACGCATTCGCTAAGAAGCTAAAGAAGCTCGGTATCTTAGGCAAGCAACCTTGGCATGCATTTCGTCACACTGGTGCAATCGAACTGTTCGAGATTACAGGGGACATATATATAGTGAAAACTTTCCTGCGTCACGAACTGATCGAAACCACAAAGAGATATCTTAATTCAAACCGCGTGAATCATGTTGTTGAAAAGAACATGAATTACCTTGGCAAGAAGACTGTGAGAACTCTGCGTAATCAGGAACCTAAAAATAAGTTAATCGAAATTAATCCTAAGAAACTTTTGGAGGTTGCATGAGAAACATTAAACTGACTGAATCAGAGTGGAACTATCTTAAAGGAGTTATAATTTCTGGAGAGATAGGTTTTACTGAGGCTTGGGAACAACACTGCCCTGAGTTTTCAAAAGCTGAACTAAAAAGAAAAAATGCTCTTTACTATAGAGCAATAAATAAAGTTTGGTCTGCTAAAAGGGAGGTTGCATGAGAAACTCTGAACGTGAATTAATCTACGAGGAATTTTACCTGATCGATGAAGATAAATGCCTGTATAAATCTATTGTGGATAACGGGATCTATTACAGTGGAAAAGGAAGTAAAGCTTTCGTCAGGCAGAATGCCAGATCAGCAAATGATAACTCTGCTTGGCCCGGACCTCCAGTAGCTTTCACTCGGAAAAAGTAAATAATAGAGTGTCCCTTGAGGGGACAGGGGACACTCCTTACAACTTTCTAACCCCTTACAAGACCCCTTACATTAACTACCTACCTAATCCAACTAAAAAGATTAATCCCTTGCAAATACTAACTTTGCACTTCATACTACCTTAGTATTACTACATTATGATTCATAGTATAATACATTTTAAACCTTTGTAATCCCTTGCAAATACTACAAAAGAACTTTCTCGGGACACCCCTTACACTTCTTTTTTTAGTTCAACCCCCTACACACCCCTTACTGTCTGTCCCTCAAAGTATCTATTGGGAATGCAACGTCAGGGACCGGGGTTGGCTGAAGCAGGGAATATCTTCCAAGCCTTGGGATCTGTTTGTGAGAGAAACCTAGCAGACCTTTTTCAAGATCAAGCTGATTCTTATAATTCTCAAGATCACGAAGAGTTTGTTTGAGCTTTGATGCTTTAATATCTCCACCTTCACGCATCAGCATTTCTGCTATCTCTCCTGAATATTTTTCCTTGGCTAGTTGTCTGCGCTTTGCCTCAGAAAATTTTGATGCGACATATTGCCCCCCCTTCGAGAATAATCCTGCAGTAGGGACACCACCTCTTATTAATGCCTCTGGTCCTAAGTCCGCAGCAGTTTGAACAACGTCTGAAATCTTGTTAGTCACCATGTTAACATCCGATAAGTTTTTCGCAGTAGGAGATCCAGTAAAAAGACTCTTGTAGGACTGTAAAAACTTTTCTTCTTTATCTAATACTTTAGCGAATTCTTTTGCTCGTTGCTTGCCAGTTTTCGCGATGCCATAAAAGCCAAGAGGTCTTTGGAAATCATCTCTGAAAACGTAGTGAAATTTCTTCTCCAAGTGATTTGGTGTAGCACCTCCTAAGATTAACTTCTTAACATCCGGGGCAATCTTAGTCATATCACTCTCAAGTGCTTCCCTTAATGCCTGACCAAAACCTAACCGGGCAAAGCTTTTTTCAGATTGAGATAGTTTATCAAAGAGTACTTCAAATTCGTCTGACGAATAGTTACTGCCCTTGTGAGATTTAACTGCACCTGTTCCTAAATCAAAAGCACTATCTGCACCGTGAGATCCTGAGTAAATATTTCTTGCCTGTTGATACACACCCTGACCGGGTTTTGCTTTTGTAAGACCCTCAACAATATTGTCTACTGTTTGGAGCATTTCATTCTTAACTATTGACAAATCTTTTGCTTCTGCCAAGTTACCTTTTGCAAGCATCTCTTGAATTTGTCCGTCCAGCTTTTTCTTGAAAATATCAAAGCGTTTTCCTGTTAAAATATTATCTTGCAGTGTGTGTGCAAGCCGGGGTTCATTCCACGCCATTTTACCTTCTGCAGAAGTCCACGCTTTCTTTATCCCTTTGTCATATTCCATTGCAGTCTTGATACGAGTCCACAACTCTTGACCAAGTGGACTACCTCCCTCCTTTGTAGGATCGAAGAGAGTTAACCTATCAAACTCGTCATAGAATGGTTGCGCTTTTGCCTGCCTGATTTCTTTTGATCTGTTAACCCACCTAACAATATTATTATCAATCCCCTCTACATTCATTTTCCCGCTAGGATCAAACAAAGCAAATATCTTAGGAAGCATCCTCTGCTTTGCCTCTTTTTGTCTCTTTACGAAACTTTTCTTAGTAACAGATGCTTTAGGACTATCAATTGTTAATCCCCTAATTGTCCTTGCAATGTGACCTCCCTCATCAACCAAATCTATTGTGCGTACATGCTCCCCAAGATTAGCCTTAACAAAATCATCTAACCTCAGCAGGAGTTCTTGAAAACTTACTCCCTCATCATCTGCTGCCTGTATAATTTCACGCATTGCACCTTCATGAAATCCTTGACTACCCGGAGCACCTAAATCACCGGGAGGTTTGCCGGGAGGACCACCGGGTGGTGGAGGAACGTTTGGTAACTTGCTCGCAATCTTGGTCTTCAAAGGAACCCTTGGTGGATAATCTATAGGGACTCCACCCGGACCTGAAATTGGATCAAGTTTAGAGGCTGCAATATCTGCGTCTGCTGCTCGTCTCAGTTCTCCAGATTTAGTCAGGAGTCGTGAGAATCCTGCAGATGCTCCTCCTGTAATAAGTGGATCAAGAGGAGAAACGTCTCTATCCTTTGCATACGAGTAGAATGTACCTGCACCTGCACCAACAGTCCCTTGTGCAGCAGCTTCTCTTCCTCCTGCCTTGAGCATCTTAGAACCCTTATATAACCCCCTTGCCCCACTTACCGCTGCTCCGTAACCGGGGAAGTAAAGTCCTCCGATAATTTCTGAAGTTAAAGAAACACCGGGATTCTTTTTCTCAAAGGCTGAAACGCCTGCCTGAATATCTGCAAGCACTTCCATATAGGTCTGCTCCTCACCACCTTCATTGTCTCGCAGCTTGTTCTTGATCATGTGAGTAACAAATGCTTCTAACTCGTCACCTGCTCCAAGAAACAACCCCTGACCTAGTGCTCGAGCAATACCTTTTATATATGTGGGGGGACTATCTTCAAAGGGAAGGCTATACTGCTTTTCAGTTTGCAGTGCTGTCCGGTAGGAATCAGGTGAGACTCCTGCATCTGCTAAAACACCGTGGATTTGATCTAGTGCCATTCTTTTGATTGCAGTTGACTGATCAGGATATTGTTCTAGGATCTGTCTCTGCTGTGCAAGGATAGCATCTATCTCTGCCCGGATTCGGTCAAAGGTATTCGTGAAGGGATTTAATGCCCCCTCCCAATTTGATACTTGTTTAGTTTCTGCTTCTGCCATTAGCCTCCGAAAGAATCTAACTCATTATCCAAAATTTCTATTTCACTACCTCCACTTGTTGCGTCAAATCCGGGGATACCACCCTCGTAACGTTCATAGTCTACTACAGGAGCACCGTATAACTTTATTAGTGCATCGAGTTTTCTCTCATTATTAACTGCTTCCTCATAAAGCTTATTCATAGCACCTACAACAAATTCATCTGATCCCAACCCCCGAGTCATGAGAGCAATGATAGAGTTCACTGCAGGAACAGATCTTTCAATATTTTGAATCTCGGAAGGTGACAGTACACCATAGTCACGAAGTACCTGAACGTTGTTAATTAATCGTTGCCTGATTCCTTCAAGTTCACCTTTTTCCTTTTTCCCAATCTTTCCAAAGCCTCGTGCTTTAGGATTTTGCATTAGTTCAACGAAATCCTTCACTGACTTCTGAATATTCTGCATTTCCAAACGCTCAGTGTTCAACCTTAAACCGTCACCCACTGTTGCTGTTTGTATAGGAATTATAGTGCCGTAAGGCATCTCAGTTACTCTTGCTCTCCTCTTGCTACTGTGTGCTTCCCTAATCTGACCGGGAGTAAGTTGACTTTTCCCTGTGGGGATTATCATTTCAGCACCCTCCATTTGCTCTGAGGTTCTCATGCTCCTTATGTCTGCTCTTCCGTTCATATCTTTTTTAAACCAATCTGGGTTTGCAGCAATGATTTGTGACTCGGTTGTGCCAAATCTCTGAGCCAAGCTAGAAACGGAATCCCCTGTTTCAATTCTTTTAGTTTTTGGTTCAGGAAGTCTCTTAGCTAAATCAGGTCTGTTAGGATCTTTATATCCTCTACCAACAATAATTGCATTAGGCGTAATTTTAATATGCTTGAGATTAAGTTGGTTCTGAGCATCGATATGTAGTTTGTGATCTCTTGGGAGATTCTGCGTTGCAAACCAGAGTTTACTTTCGAGACTTGTTCCTGTCCAAGGTTCCAGATCTGCGAAAGATTGTACTTGATTGCCCGGTACTTCAAGCCATTTTGAAAATCTTTTAGTTGCACTTGGCCTTGCTTCTTTTAATACTTGTTTTTGCATTTCCTTCGTAAAAGCTGGGGGAAAGGAAATCTCGTTATTTCTCTTGTTAATTTGTAAATACTTTCGCATTACTTCAGGATAAATTTCTATCCGAGGATCATCCGCAGCAGAAACAAATTTTTCTTGAGGTGCTTTATCATAAGGTGTAGTGATTGTATTTGTTGCTGTATCAAATTGGACAGGAACTTCTAAAATGTTCACATTGCCAAGAGGGTCTTTTTCTCCCGGTTGAATAGTAATCAAATTCTTTGGTTTTGCAGTCCCTTCAGGGTAAGTCATTACTTCTGAAGTTACATCAATCTGGACAGGAGTATCACCCTCGTGCATCCTCCCGTTAGGAAGTATGTCCCCTTTATAATAAGTTTTTACTTGTTTTGGTGGTTTTAAAAATTTCCAAGTATTATTTTCCTGATCATACTCAAGAGGAACTTTAAAAGTATTTATTTTACCACCTGACCCCGGAATCTCTTCACCGGGTTGAATAAGAAGTTTCTTTATAGAAACAGGAACCTTAACTAATGTACCGTCCGCTTTTTGCTGAAGATCAACATCGTAAGTCTTTCCGTCAATTGGAGTTCCTGCAGGGATTAATTTTGTTTTTTTCTTCAACCCTTGAGCAAGATAAGTATTGATAAGTGCAGTCCCTTTTTCAGGAGATTGTGTAAGCAGAAAGGATTTTATTCTATCTTCAACAGGCAGATCTTCCACTATTTTAGGATAGTTCTTCAGCATCTGCATTCTTTGTTGCATAATCTGCTCTTCGGCCCTCATCTTCTTCAACTCAAAAGGACGAAGTTTTGCCTGATGCTGATCTGCCAAACGTTGCCTCGCAAGCTGATCCCTCTGCAAAGCAAACTGTCTCCTCTGCTGCATATACTGAGGCATCATTCCAAGGAACTGATCTATAGACTCGTTCAATGCTCTGCCCCAATCACCTCGAGCATCACGCTTATAAGGAGTCATTTGAGATTGATACTGATAACCGCGTGGGAATGTTTGTGCTAAAGCTATAAGCGGATAAGGGAACCCTTCTGCACTCCAAAAATCAGGTTGTTCAGCCATACATTGACCCCCCTCCTAAAAGTCCACCTTGCATACCTCCTCCTCTTCGTTTAATTCTACTCATAGTAATAGTAGGAGCAGATGTAGAATCAAAATAACCTTGAGTCCCACCGATTAATCCTACTCCTCCTCCAACTAATCCACCTATTAATGTTCCGGGGCCGGGGAAGAAACTTCCTATAGTTGCACCAGTTAATGCACCCTTACCTGTGCCTTTCAGGATACCACTCATGCTACCTTCATCACCTAAAGGAGTGTCTACCTTGTCCCTGTCTCGAGTTGGAATCATGTTGAGTGCCAGATTTGCTGCAACGGTTGCAGGTCCACCCCACGCAGAAGTTCCTGACTCTGCTGCTGTCTGTGCTGCTAATTCTTCAGAGATCCCTTGCCCTGCATAAGGTAGTCCTGTTCCTGCAAGAGTATCAACAGAAGCATGTCCACTTGCTCCTATCGGTACTGCAGAAGCAGCAGATTTTAATAAAGGTGAAGGTGGGGAAGATACTGATCCTAATAGACCTGTGTCTTGCTGTGAAGGATGATAGGGGGCATAACCACTGTTAACTGGAGAATAACTTGATCCTTCCACCCCCCTCATATCATCCAATACAGAACCTCTATACTCAGAGAGAGCATATCGTGGATTAGTTTGATCGAAAGGTATATTCTTTAAGACATAATTCTGTCTCAGTGCATCTGTTGCAGATCCCGGTCCCAAAAGATCTTCCTCCAAAAAATGACCTGTCGAAAGAAACCCACCCCGATGAGGGAATGGCATTGTATGTGGTACATTAGAAATATAAGATTGTGAATAAGGATTATTAACTTCTATCATATTTTACTCCTTAAGATATTAATATTCATTATTTGCCCCCGGATGCAGGTTGCTGTGTCATACCTTTTTCTTCAATCGGCATTCCTGAAAACATTCCTGAACCAAACTGGAGTCGTTTCCAAGGGAAATTCTTTTTCTCCTGCCACTCTTTATAGTCGAACCCTCGATCTCGATCTTGGTATGCCCTGTCACCTTTAAATGCATCAACCCTTGAAGCATACTTATCTTTTCCAATTCCTAAATTTTGGAGTGCTGTGTTTCCAAACCTGCCTGCTGAAGTTTCCCTGTCTGATCTTAACTGTCTTGCTGTTCCTTGAGCGTCCCTATATGCTCCGTAGTTCAGCTTTGTGAGTGCATCACTTGCTTTTTCGGCATAACCTAGATTGCTACCCAATAGTGCAAGATCTGCACGATCAGTATTTGCAGTACCACCGAAGTTTTGCCTCCCGGTAAGATCCATTCCTGACATACTTGCTAAACGATTCGTGTCTCTCAGTATCCTATCTGAAACTTCATTCCTGTAAGTATCACCTGCCATTAAAGCTTCAGTATCTGCATCAAGCTGATCTACACCGTATTCTGCACCTGTTTTATAAACATCCGAAGTAAAACCTAGATCCTTCGAGGCTTTATCATACATTGGATGCCCAGACTGCATCTGTTTTAATAAGGCAAGTTCTTCGGGGGAACGATCTGCAAATCTGTCTCCACTATAAGATTCATATTCGGTAGGTAATGCTTGAAACTGTTCATAGAGGTATTTTTTAAATGCTTCGTCTTGTTCACTTAGTCCACCAAATTCTTGACTTTCACCTCCACCTCCACCTCCACCGGGAGATAAAAGATCATAATATTTTTTTCCACTCCAAACAGAGGGGTTAACCAAAGGAGAAAAATCGTCATCTGTTGGATTCCACCATGCCATATTACCTCTTTAATTTAAATTTTTATTGATTACAGTGTACTGTTTTTTCCAGCCTTTAATATTCTTTGTAATTTTTTCAAAGCCCAATCTTCCTCGAACTTCAATGCTGTTACACTCCTTTGCTTTTGCAATTGATATTACATCATCTTCTGACTTTATTATTTCTTCCAATTTTCCACCTGCTGCAAGGACATATAAAACCCGCTTTCTCGGATACTCCAAAAACTCAATTAGCAGTGCCGAGTTTGGCAGTGTGAATAAGTACCAACGTCCCTGTCTCACATTCTCAACGACATCTTCCCAGTTGTAAGTATCAAACTTTTTAAAAACCGGGAGCAGATATTTTTTACAACGTTTAAGTTCAGATTCCCACTTAGGTAACATAAGGATTTGAGGTTTGACCTGTAGTGACTGCAACTCCTGTTACTCCTCCTCCGTTTGCTACTGACAATTTATAGAAAGTCCCGTCTGGACTTTGCAAAACAATTGCTCCTGCTTGATCTATATTTCCGCTTGCATCTGTTCTTGATGTTAAATAATTAACTACATTGAGCTTCATCTGGTTGTCATCAATCTCAGTTATAAGTGTGTTAAGCTCAGTCTGATAAGTTTGGGAATATTCTACAGGTGCAAGAGCAGGACTTTTCATCTTTTACCTCCCGCTGTTACCTCCACTCTCAAAGGTGTAGAAATCTCAAAATCTTGATCAAAGGGTGCTTGAATCTTCAAGCGTAGTTGTCTTCCAGTTTCTCGCAAATGTGTGTAACCGTCTGTGCCTAAAGAGTAGCTGCCTGAAACTGTCTCGTCAGAGTCAGAATTAAGTGCAGAGTAGACCTTAAAGCTCAAAGCATTATCTCCTGCAACCGAGTCTGTGAGCATAGTTTTTACATTTGCAAACCTGTCACCAATCCCCACCTCAAAAACACCTGTCTCGGCAAATGACATTTCATTTGAAGACGAGGAATCAAGACCAAACGAAAGAACCCGGTCATCCTCCGAGAGTTGATTTGTATTTGTAGGCTCAGTTACACCTACTCCCCTAATGACGCTACCAGATCTCTTTCTTTCATGCTCATAGATATGACCGTTTAGTGCTATACCTAAAGGTTTCTCAAAAACACCAACGTCAGTAAATGCTGTTCGTTCAAGTTGCCCTATGCTCCACCAGTTTTCTGAATAATTCCAGATTACATACCTGTCTATGTCAGATCCTGAAGAAGAAACATAGAACCACCAGATTTCATTATTCAAAGAGTTCGGTGTGGCATAGACTAGATCGTTTTGGACTGAATTAATATCATCTGCAATATATTTTGAAACGTCACACGGTAGGGGTCTCACGCTTCCGTCATAGATAAAGAAATTACCGTTGTAGGACATCCACACACCAAACCCCGCAACTGCAGCTACTGCTTGCCTTGAAATTACTCCGCAGGAACTCGCAATTAAACGTCTCGAGTAAATATAGGGAGGCCCAACGTAGCGCATTTCATGACAGTCCACATCTGTGTTTACAAGTATGACGTTGGCCACTTTAGTTGCAGTTTTTATCTTGCCTGTAGTGTCAATCTCAAAACTTCCTGCGTCATTTGTGGCAGCAGCGGTCCAAGCATTATCTGACCCGCTCGTTGCAAGTGCATAATTTTGAGAAGTTGACCACTCTATTCTTTTAGGGTTAGCATCTGCACCAAAGGCTATCAAGTGTCTTTCCTTACTAACTAAGATACAAGTGTTTTGAGTCGGAGCGTAAGTCGGATTCACTTGAGCAGCTTCTGTGGTTAGTGGATTTGTTGCAGAAGGATTCCAGTACCAGATCCTACCGTCTGAATCGCAACAACCAATCAGTATCTCTCCCCACATATCGAAAGACCAAACGTTTGCCGAAGTAACTAGAGGCGTTGATTCTGTGAAGGATTCACCAAAGTTCCGGGCTTTTGAAATTGTGACTGCTTCTCCTGCTGCATCATCATCCAAGGTTGATGCGCTACAGGTGATCTTTGAGGTAGTGATTGCAGTTATCTTGTGAGAATTTGGATAGGTTTTGTTGTTGTTTGATCCTCCTCCTGTAAAACCACTAACCTGAATCTCGTCACCTACTGCATATGCAGTGGTAGAAAAACCTGATGCACTATCATTAAAAGAATCATCTGAAGCAGCAGCAGAAATAGTTGAAGCAGTATAAGTTGCAGAAGCTAATACCGTGTCACCGTTGTAGGGGCCACTTCCAAAACCTGTACCAACTGAAGATATGTCGTTGCCTGCATTAAAAGGAACTGGAGTGGAAGGTGTAACATTAGATGCAGTGCTTGTCTTGCCTGTGTAAATATAAAGCCTCGAACTTGTACCAACTGCTATATAGTTATTCCCCTTACTGTCTCGGAAAGGAAGCATAGTCCTCCCCTTTCCTGTTATTGCAGTTGATGTCGTTTTTGCCCAACCTCCAATAGGTCTTAACTTACCCTCCTTCCAGCGGATCAGGTTGGCATCATAGTACCTTCCCTTTGCTTCGCGGACTGAACCGTTCCTGTAGACCCCGGGTCTTACATTTAGCTCGACTAGCATTAGCGAATTAGTCCTTCCTGATAAACTGTTTTTCCTTTTTTCTTAACAGCAGTAAGCTGCTTCTTCCTATTTGAACCGTCTGCCCTGAAAGAGACATGCACCCAACCTGAGTCAGGTATTCCTTTAGTGTAAAATTCTAAAAGTACCATATCGTAATCGAGGTTAGTTGCTATCCAATTTGCTAATCTAAAATTATCTAACGAAGGACATTCAATGTCTGCAGCTTCTCCTTTAACATGCTGTGAATTATCACTGCTTTTTATTGCACGGTTGAGATCAAGGCAACGGAAAGAGGAATTAACTGTGGTTCGACCGTGTTCCTCTCTTACATTTTGTAATATGTTATGCGTTAATGCACACAGGTTAATTAGAGTTTGTTGATCCTGAACTGAATTATCTATTCCAAATCTGTCTGCAGTAGAACTCTTAGTAAGTTCTTTTAAAGTGAAGTTCTTAGAGATCCTCATCCAAATAAATCCTTCACTGACTTAAAAGTATTCTCAGGCATTGCATCCACAACTGCATCTAAGGCATGAAGCTGCTCTGCGTTAAGGTTGTCGCTTAGTGCTTCCTGTACATGATCAGTAACCAAATCTTGTGCCTTGCTTGCAACTAGGCTTTTAATCGTATTGAGTAGTAGTACTTCCAGCATCTTTTTCCTCCAATTTGTTTGTTAACTCCTTTATATCTGTATCAGTCTTGTCATTGCCCCACATGTACTGTCCTATCTGCGAAAGAACTACTGTCAGTGCTCCTACCATTACCTGAGAGAGTGATGCACTTTTGTCATCCAAACCCTCAACGTGATAAAGCAGTGAATAAATTGTTCCTGCATAAATTACTAAAATGAAGAATGCAAGTAAAAGCCTTCCCCAAAACCTATAGATTTGAATCTTTCCGTTTGTTCCCACTTTAGTTATTCCTGTAGCGAATCAACTCCCGCATTGCCTGTGTATTTGCTTCAAGTGCAACCTTGACCTGTAGCAAAGCGTCTGAACTTGCTGTGGCAAGATTAAGTATCCTTTGGTCATTATCTTCATCTCTTTTCTGCCAACCCTCTCTCTCTTTCTGTGCGGATTTTGTCAGGTAAAGTATAAACCAGAAACTGCAAAGAACAGTGAATAGAGAAACACCGTATCTGTCAATTATACTGAAGACCTGATCTAGTATACCTGTGTCTGTCATAACATAAGGATTCCTAAATTGTTCGTCTGCGGGGTTCATTATTTTTTCTTACAGTTCCAATTTACTTTTTATTTTTTGTCTCTTTTTTATCTTCTTCTTCTTTCAAATCTATTAGTGCCTGTTTATATCCTAGTGCCTGTTGAAGTTGTGTCTGAAGAGCAGGTATCTGTGTGCTTAATGTTGTAATTAAATTATTTACCTCTTCTAAAGTCATTTTTATCTCTCACTTTCGGGTTCAGGTTCAGGAATTGATTTTGCATATTCTGCCTTTAATTCATCAGTCCATATTGTATTACATATCCCCTGAACTTCAGTACTTTCACCACTAATATCATCATTAGGCATTCTAACATGACGATGAAATGTCCTTGATATTTCGACACCATCTTCTTTTATTACTGTTGCTGTACGAATCTGTACTGCCTTAAATTCTCCAACTATTTCTATCCTATCTTCTTCTTTTGTTTTTACGAGAGCCATAATTTACCCTTTAATTTAATTAATCAATCATTTGTGAAGTAAGTTCCAGTTTTAAGAGTTTATGCTGTGATGTATGTGAAACCAAAAGTATAACCTTCCGAAGATCCGCCTACCCAATTTGAATATAACATATTCGTTTCATCATGTTTTACCCGAGCCTTGCTCTGGCTTGCTACATTTTTAAAACGAAAATCTGTAAGATCGTGCCCCGTGTCACTTGAATAAAAACATCCCGATGCTTCCTCTCCTGCGTTTGAACCAGACACAAAGGGTAAAGAAAAGGTCGCAGGAGTTCCATCGGCAAATGCAACAAAATTAAATGTCCCTGATACATGACACATTCTGCCTATTTTTATGTAATATCCTGAACTGCTAGTAAAATCCTCCCCGCCACTTTCTGATTGTTGTGGTGTGTAAGTACCTTCTTCATAATCATCCAACGTGTTTGCGGCTGCAGTGTCAGAGCCAAATAATACACCTGTGCTGGCGGTTAATTTATCAGCAGCCATAGCTCCTGTAGTAGTGATATCGCCTGCTCCAACATTAATAGATGTAAAATTAGAAGTGATTGAACCAGCATCTAATGCTCCTACTGAAGTAATTTGCGTCTGTGCTGCATCTACATTTAATGTGTTTGTGGCTAATGTCAGTCCTGTTCCTGCAACAAGAGCAGTTTTGGATATTGCAATTGCAGCATCTGATTTAATATCTGCATTTATAATAACATCACTTGCGATTGCAGTAGCTACAGTACCTTCAGATGTTGTAATATCACCTGTCAAATTAGGCATACGTGCATCTTCTATTGTACCTGTAAGTTGTGTTGCTACAATAGATTTATTTGTCAATGTTTGTGATCCAGTAAGTGTTGCAACAGTTGCATCAATTGCAACTGATACTTCATTTCCTGATCCAGTTGTATCAATACCAGTACCACCAGCTATATCTAATGTTTCACTATCTAAATCAATATTTAATGCTCCACCAGTATCACCTTGAAAGTCTAAATCTTGTGCAGTTACTTGTGCATCAACATATGCCTTAATAGATTCAGATGATGAAAGAGTTGTTGCAGAAGTACCAGACATCGTATCACTATCAAGAATTGCTGAACCTGAAACTCCTGTATTGATTACTGGACTTGTGAGTGTAGGTGCACTCAAAGTTCCAACCCCAGCACTAAATACTGGTATTGCTGTAAAAGTTGCTACTCCTATAAGTGCAGAAGTTCCTGCAATTGATAATGTTCCACTTCCAGTTGTAGCAAGACTTGCTGTAGTGCTGATTGCAATTGCATTATTCAATTCTGTACCAGTTATAGCACTGACAGCTATAGAATCAGCAAGTATAGTTCGGTCTTGAAGGTGAGAATCTCCAATGCTTCCATCCACTATTTCAGAAGCTGCCACACAGTTTGCAGCCAGTTCATTTGCAGTTATTGCATTTGTTGCAATTTTTGCAGTAGTGATTGCATCATCTGCAATGTGAGCAGTGTCAATACTTCCATCAACATATTGATCACTATCCACTGAATTTGCACTAGACAAAGTACCAGCAATTGAACCTCCAGAGACATTTAAGCCAGCAGTAAACTCAATAATGCCATCTCCTCCAATTACCATTGCATTGGGATCTGAGGTAGAACCAATTTCACCCCCATTGGCAATTGTAACACCAGCATTATGAATGTCCCTTGCTGTAAAAGTTGCTACTCCTATAAGTGCAGAAGTTCCTGCAATTGATAACGTCCCACTTCCAGTTGTAGCAAGACTTGCTGTAGTGCTGATTACAATTGAATTGCTCAATTCTGTACCAGTTATTTGACTTACTCCTATAGAGTCACCAAGTATAGTTCGACTTGCGAGGTGGGCATCAACAATACTTCCGTCCACTATTTCAGAAGCTGCCACACAGTTTGGTGCTAGGTTACCTGCAAGGATAGTTTCTGAAGCAATCTTTGCACCAGTGATAACACCGTCTCCTATGCCAGTACCAGATCCAATTGCATTATCTATAGTGTCTAAATTTGCGTTTAACTTTGTTCCCCAAGTCCCTTTTGAAGAACCTACCTCGGGCTTAGTTAAACTTAAATTAGTTGTTGTAGTGTCTGCCATTTTAAGTTGCAATTATATAATTAACACAAAGGAAAGGCATTGCTCTCTGTTGAGCACTAAGTGTAGTTGACGATCCCTTATTTGAATCTGACACAGTAATTGCTGCGTCAACGGTTCTACTCATTGTTATGCTCCGTTGTGGCACTGGAATGCGAAAATATTCACCATTACCAAGAGCAGGAGAATCTTTAGCAAGAAGCATTAGTCTAGCTCCACCGTGTGGACCTCCTGCTGCGTCAGCAGTACTACCATCTATATTAAAAGCACCTAATGTCCCTGTCCAAGTGGGCTGAGTAGAAACACTTCCTGTCGCATCATGCTTGTGTACAGGCATGTTAGCCTCTTGCAGTTGAAATGTTTCCTGACCTCCCCACTCACCTAACTCTCTGGTAGTAAGATCTGAACCTGAAGGTTCTGACCCACCGTTTGCATCTGAGCTACCACCTACACCTGTTCCTGTTCCCATAGGGGTTCTTCCCCTGAAGTCTGGAACATTAAAAGTAGAGGAACCGTTACCGTCTCCAAAGGAAGTTCCTATAACATCAAAGAGATCATCATACAAAGTTCTTGAGTAAGCAGATCCGTCACAAGGGAGCCAAAAATACCTTGTCCCTCCTGCATAAGTTATAGATCCTAAATTTTGAATAACACTTGCAGTCACACTTGCATAAAGTTTTATTTCTCCTGCTAACTGCGTCAAACCCTGTCGAGTAAACTTAGGCATAGTTACTAAATAAACAACAGAAGCTATAGTCTGTGAAGTGAATCCTGCATCTGTTGTTCCGTCTGCTTTTTTAAGATCAAGTTCAGTATCACTGACAACATTTTCTATTAAAAACTCTCCAAGGTTAGCAGCATTTGTTGACGCATTTGCAATATAGATTCTGTCACCTGCAACATAGTTATTAAAACCGTTTGCTGTACCTGTGGTTATATTATTTCCTGAAAAAGTTAAAGAGTGAGAAACCCCCTTCTGATCAGTCTTGTCAATTTTGTCAAAAACTTGGGAATCAAGTGTATCGAAATCGGAATTTACAAGTGTGCCCCACGTGTCATTGGCTCCGCCAACTTCAGGTTTGGTCAGGGAATAGTTTGTTGTGAAAGTATTTGCCATTTTTTATTTCCTCCCGATAAAGAATGTAAGTGCTGCATAAAGACGTGTGTTATAATCCTCTTCTCCATACAAAGTCCCCTCAACGTTAACAAACGGGTCATAAGTTGCCGTGGGAGTTGTAACCTTGGTAAACGTTGACACTGATGCTGTCTGTTTAGTGTACTCCTGATCTGCCCCAAACCTAATCATTTCCACCCTCCGTAGTCAAGATTGCGCTTTGCTCTCATAACTATAGTTCCTGACTCTGTTTGTGAACGCTCGTCTGAAACTCTTAGCTCCTCAATTGCCTTTCCTAAAAATGCTCCCCACACGCCTATTCTCTCATCGTTCATGAGGAAAGGTTCAGCCTGAACTAGCGTTCCATACAAGTAGATATCATTGTGGTTAGTTAATAAAAAATTGGTAGTATCATCCGAAAGAGGTGTGATCGTGGCATAATAAATCACCTCGATTCCATAGGAAGTGTCGGGGGCAGGATAAAACTCTAAGTCTGCCCCAGTGATAGAAAAATACTTAGGCTTGCCTGAAGCAGAAGACTGTGACTTAAGAGTGTCCATTATAGACAAGGAGACACCTTCAAGTCGCACCACGGGGTCAGAGTTTAACTGTATGTTGTGAAGTTCCAGTAGATCAGTGGGCTGCGTAACGAACTGAGTCGAAACGGTGGAGGTGCTTCGTGTGATCTGATTCCGAGTCCTTAGGACCCGGTTAAAAGATGCTTCAGCCAGTGATATAAATTCTTTAATTTGGTCATCAGAAATATCAGATCGATTCAGGTAAGTCTTCGCTGCACTAATCAGGGTGCTGTAAGACGTTATAGCCACTATTTTTTACCGTTCCCTTTTTTGCTTCGTTCAATTGCTCTGTTACAGATCATTCCCATAAGGATGAATTCACCTGCTCCACCCGGGAAATTTTTCCTAATCTTGTTGAATGCCTGTACGTCAGGTTTTCCTTCATCACCAAGATCAAGGACTTTGTCTATCTGCTTTTCAATGTAATCTTTAAGGGCTTGTTTCATGATTTACCTTTCATGTTTGAAGTTCTAAAATATTTGTTGTCAGGATCTGAATACCACTTTTCCCACGCATCAGAATCTTTTGCCCAACCCTCTCGGAGTGCACGGTAGTAGATTATATTCGGAATCTCTGCAATTGGTCTGACGCAACTTTTCCTATTCCTAGGAACATGTTCGCGCATATTGTGGCAGTACTTCAAAAGTGCTGTCACATCTTGTTTTTTATTGAAAGTAATAATGTTGTCACTCGGGGAGACATGATATTCACTCATCACCTCCCCCCGGTGATCATATATTACACTACTAGACGAAGTAGCTTTTAACATAAATTACTATGCTGCGTAGGTCTTGTTAACATCGAACATCCACCCGAAGGCTTGAACATTGGACATTTGAACACCCCACTCGCATAACAGATTAGTGACATCTGCATCACCCTGTTTTGCAAGAACTTGACTTGTGAAGGGACGCAAGAACGCAACGTTCAAGTAATCAAAATCAACAAAACCAACATCAACACCGTTGCTTGCTGAATACATATGCCTGTCCATCATTACCTTGCAATCACCAAAGTCTGTTTGGACCAAAGTAACATTGTTGGCAACAGTCTCAGGACTAACAATAATTTGAGATGCTCCGCGTCCTCCGAAGTCACTTATTTCTCTCTTTATTGCACCGTTACAAAGTACTGTGTCGAGTTCTCCACCGTTGTCCCAGATACCGTTTGCAATTCCCATAAAGAGTGCTTCGGTCATTACTGCAAGAGAACCTGCAGCAGTCGTGGATTCAGTATGTGCGCCAACAGCAGAAGTTGCGACTACAGTCGCTGCTCCTCCACCTGCTGCTGCACCTATATGAATTGAAGTGTCTGTTGAAGCCCACGCAGATCCTGCAGTTCCCAACCTACCAATCATATGAGGCAACGATTCGGTCTGTCTTGCAGTACCTGATGCTCCAACAATTGCGGGGTTGTGAGACAAGATTGTTTTTTCAATGTCAATCTTTAACTGCTTCGAGCGCAGTGCCATTTGGTGTGCCAGTTCCTGAGATTTTGAATGCTGAGAAACACTTTGCAATGTTCCAGAAACAGTTGCATTTCTCCAAGAAATTTGCGTGTAGTTATTAAGCAGTGTAGTTGCTGTTCCTGCATCAAGTTCTGCATCCACCTCGAGAATTTTTGCACCCTCGATATGTTTGTTTGTTGAAGCAGAAGTTGGCAAAGATTCTACCTGCCATTGATATAAAGTATTTTGAACGTCTCTGCGACCAGCATTAGAAAGGGCTGGTGTATTATCAGGATCAAGATTAAAAATTACTGAAG
>VTLG01016751.1_pt1 | contig 18459 bp, 32 predicted proteins | sample 4694571 | NCBI WGS metagenome assembly VTLG01 (sample SAMN12604809, study PRJNA352737) | marine metagenome | biome: ENVO:00000447; feature: ENVO:00000209|ENVO:00000569|ENVO:01000036; material: ENVO:00002151; isolation source: viral sequences binned using virsorter ... | reverse complement strand
GCCAGTGTTTACCTTTATTACATACATAAGTAAATAGCTCATAGGGCTTATCAGGAGACTCAGGGGAAAGCTCCTGTGGTGAAGGAAGCCCTAGAGCTACTCTTGCACTCTCTGGTATAGTTTTTGCATCCAGAGACTCTTTAGTTATTAAGTATATTAGATTCCCCATTGGATCACGTTTACATATGTACCTGTCCAAATGGAACACTCTCATACCTGTGTTATCTTCTGGTAAATAAAGTAAACAGTTACCAGTAGTTATTAGGTGTTTAAGAGCTTCAAATACAGCTACTCTATATGCATGTGTTTCTATCTCGTTCATTGCAGAACGCTCAATCTTTGCTAGTCCCTCTTCAACTGCTCCCCTCTGTTCTGCACCTGTTAACTCTTGTAGATCAAAGTCATCTATTGTTAATCTGAAGAAGGGGGAATTTGGTGGTAGCAGTGTAAGTAAAAGTTTGCTTGCTAGGTGATTGACTCCTCTAGCACCTATGCCTTGAAATGGAGTATTGAAAGTAGACGACCAGTTAGACCCTTGTTCTTTTAATAGAGTAGGTATTGTTACTTTAGCACATTCTCTCGCTCTATTTAAGTATGCCTCACGTTCTGAATAACCTTGCTCGTACATGCTTTTGAGCATCCCCTTCTCAATGTACGTTTCGTCTTGTATATCTTCTGCCATATTCAGATTGAGTTATACTGTTGCTCCTACTTTTCTGAGTGCCCGTTTACCTTTAGCACCCATCTTAGCTTTTTTACCTTTTGCTGATTCAGCTTGTTTCATAGCTACTTTACTACTACCCCCTCCAACTGATTCAGTAGATCCGGGTGTAGCCGCTTTTCCGGGTGCGTCATCACTACCGGGATCATCCTTTGCATGTAGACCTATCTTCTGCATTCCGGCTTTAAATTGGTCTGCGGTTTCATGAGCAAATGCTTTACCAGCATCAGCCGCAGTATGGAGGTTTGTTCTTGCGGCATCAGTAGCCGCATGTAAACCAGCTTTACCAGCGTCAGCAGCAGTTTCAAGATTGGTTTGAAGAGCACTACTGGCATCGCCTAGAGTTGTTGTTATCCCTGAACTTATATCTGATACTGATGGTAAGTCAATTTTCACTTCAGGTAATTTAATCTTTGGTGGTATTACCTGAGCTGGCCCTCCTCCTCCACCACCGAAACAGAGCTTCTTATTTAAAGGATCAAAGGGAAATCTTATATCCTCTGGTCGTAAGTCATCTAGTGTTTTAATGAATTCTTTCATAGTCTCCTTTATTTCTTAGCATATAATGAGGCTTTACCTCCAGTTTTCTTTGTCTTATCCTTAGATAAGTCTGCTTTCTTTCCTGATCCTTGTGAGGATTTACCAGTTTTACTAGTGTAGTTTGCAGAAGCAGATCCGTCACTACCTCCTCCACCACCGCTACCCCCACGCCCAGTAATTAGATCCATTCCTTTTTTAATCTCTCTACCAGCCGCACCAAATGTATTATCCATAGCTCCTGCCACATTAGCTTCAGCAGTTTTAGCTAGTTGATTGGTCTGTCTTTCTGTATGTGCTTGAAGTCTACCTAACTTTTCTTTTCGGTAGTCTCTAGCTTTAGATAATACTTGTCCTGTTGATCCACCCATATTAACTTTCATTGATAAATAGTCTCCAATCACCGCCATCAGTGCCGGGATGGTAACTTAGTTTTTTTGATAGAAGATTGAAATAAGGAGACTCCGGTTCACATGGGAGTATAAACCTATTTACACCTTCATTTGCTAAAAGAGCACTCATCGTCTGAAATATAGAGAACGAGTCTCTCCCTCTTATTTTTGTTGTATGCATCCACCAGTATACTGTAGGACTGTAAAGACAAAAAGCTCCTACAATATCCTCACCTTTTTTAACTATATGAGTCGGCATAAGTGGATGTCTATTGCCATCTTTCTCAGCTTCTTTATATACTTCTAATCGTTCTTCTTCTGATTGTATAGGTCTTACTGTTAAATAGTTATTTAGTGTGCTCATGGTGTGTGTGTTATTAAAAGTTACTTATTACCAGCCTTTCTCTGCGTGTAGCCAGCTAGACCTCCCCCTTTATACTTTGAATGGGATTTACTTGTTCCAGATTCTTTAGCTTTAACTCTATATTTTCTGCTTTTACCTGTGGTAGCCTGTTTAGGAGCAGCCATTTCCATTTCCGCTTGTGCTATTTCTGGTCTATCAACTTCAGCAGGAGGCGGTATTGGAGGTGGCATCTTAGGCATCGGAGGTGCTGTTCTCCCACCCATTATCATCCTCGTATAATTGTTTTAACCTATCAACAACGGATTGTTGTCCTTGTAAGAAATAAAGTTCTTCTAATGTAGTATCTTTAGGAGGTAATCTATCAGGAAACATCCTAGAAAGATACTCAAGTAAGTCTTTAGTAACTAAGTTATAGTCCATAAATGTCCATTTTTATACTAGATTTCACAAGAACCACTAGTACACGCTAGTTCTTGGGAAGAAGTAGTGTTATCTAATGATTCATAATTTGTTAATAAACTCCAATTAATATCAGGCATTTGTTTAGCTAAGTTATTGAATTCTTTCTTTGAACATTCCGTGTACGGAGCTTGCTCATAAACATAATCAGAGTAAGGTAAGAAAGATACTCCTGATATATCTTCAAAATTCTTATACACAAATGAACCAACCTCTATCCATTCATTTTCCTTAACTGAAATTGTCTGACTAACTTTATGTTCAGCCCAGAATTGGGAATATAATCTGTGGAGTTCCAACTGACTGATAGCAGAGAAATCTTTTCTAGTTAGAGATGACTCAGGGGATCTCATGGGGAATGAAAAGACCATCACGTTACTAGGATTAGTTATGTCCGGCTCGTGTGGTACTCCACTATCAATCAGAAGGTTACACAGGGGATCTTTTACATCAGATCTTACTGTTCTAATGTAGAAAGGACTGTGGCGTGTGTGGATTCCAGAAGCAGAGTCAACTAATTGACTTACTGTTCCAGAAGGTTTAACACAAGTTACACTAGCAGACTGATTAATACCAATCTCTTCAGCATGTATCTTGTTAGTTGATGTTGCTACTTCTTTTAGGTGTGTTAGTAGTGAAGGTAAGTTCTCTCCACTTGACCCATTGGTTAATGGGCAATCCATTATACCAGTCAAAGATACACCAAGTAGTCTTTCCTCTTCACAGTTTGTTTTCCATTTACTACTTAAGTACCTGAAGTTAGTTAGAGTAGACTGCCATGTACCTAGTATAGTAGCATGTACAATCTTTCTACCTAAAGAATTTTTAGTATCCTCTGGTCTGATAACTGCTTCAGTTAAATTACAGAACTCTCTAGGTCTAAGTATTATCTCAGAGCAAGGGTTAGTACCAAAGTCATCTATTGCTTCTCGTCTATCCTCCAGTTTTTCAATATGTTTCTTAGCATTAGCACTACTGAATATACCTCGTTCACCTGACTTAGAGTTATACAACGCTTGCCATTCTTTCATGAACGTACCAACATCAGGATGAGCGTGGTAGTTTGCAGAGTTATTTGATAGTGCTCTCTGTGGTTCAGTGTGCCACCACTCACCTGATTTACAGGTACGCATCTGTTCATCACCTATATCACTTAAGGATAGTAATGCACTCCTTCGTACTCCTCCAACTACTACAACCTGTGCAGTCTTACATACTATATCATGACACTCTACTGATGTTAGTTTAGCTCCTGTAGCTCCTTTAAACTTAGCTACTGTAAAATTAAATAAACTATCTAAAGGTTCAGGCCCACTTGCTCTACCACCAAATGTTTTCAATGGAGAACCAGCTTCCCTGACTCCACTCATGTCCCATCTTGGAATCAAACCATTATACAATAGGGAGATAAGTTCTCGGAAGCTCTTAGCCCATCCTAACTTAGAGTCTCTTACAACTATAACTGTATCAGTTTGGTATAGTTTGTGCGGTACAGGAGGTAATAAACTTGTATACTTTTGTTCAACACTGAAACCTATACCTGTACCATTCATGAGTACATATAATATTTCATCAAATGATCTAGGAGTATCAACAGGAATATACGCACAATTATATCCTGCTATATTCTCTTTCTCTAATGCCTTTCCTGCTGTCATTAAACAACGCATTGATGGCATAACTTCTAGGTTTAGTACTGACTTCTTCAGTCTAGTTTCTAAACCTTTGTCTACAACATAATTACAATTCTCTTCTAAATGTTTTCTAAAGAAATTGAAGTAACGATCTACAGTTTCCTTCCATGTTTCTCTTCTGTTCTTATCATAATCCCAACGTGAGTACCTTGATAAGTGTATGTACTGTTGGTATTGTGTAGGTAAATAATTATCTGCCATCTTTTTCTCTCTCTATTAATCTTTCTAAATAAGTCCTTGCTTTTAGTAAGTCGTTTACTCCACCTTTGTATGTGTAACGTGATACATATTTAACTACGTTACCTTCTAGAAAGTCTAACTCATTTGCTATTATATAATCAAGTGGTTCAGACTTTAACTCATTGTAATGTTTAGGATTTGTTACCTCTTCCTTTTCTAACCTCCTAAGTTGTTTAATATTCTCTTGGTCATTCTCTCTATGCATTCCATAGTTACTCATTTCCCCCTCCATAGTCTTGGTTCATGTATTAATTTTTTTTTAAAGAAGGCTTCCATAGAGTAGGATATTTATCTACTCCATTAAACTGCTCTTCTTGTAATATATATGCCATACGTGCTTGCTGAATAGCATAATCTTCTTTAAACCCCTTCTCTTTATAAGTTTTTAATACTGATTTCCACCTATCTTTTCCTTTCTCATCTGCTTCTTCAATAATTCTACTAGCAGATACCTTACCAATACCTGTGCATCCTGAGTACCCATCAACTTGATCACCTGATAATGTTTGTATAAGAAAGTTTTTCTCTGCTACCTTATCAGATATAGTATACATTTCTTCACTCTCGTAATCCCAATGCTGACCGGGAATAGTTAATAGATCTTTATCTGTGGATACTATACAAGTATTCTTAGGATCTTCAGTACACTTGATACCCATTATGTCATCCGCTTCCAACCACTTAGATTGAAGTGTGGGGTAAGTCTCACTTAAGTACTCTCGTGCAGGAACATAGCACACAGGTTTTCTAGTGCCTCTACGTTTAGCTTTGTACTCTGGATTTAAGTCTTTCCTAAAATTATCATGAGAACTTAAACAAACAACTAACATATCTGCATTAGTTACATCTAATAATTTGTCTAGTTCATTATCAATTAATCCCTTCACATCTTTAAAGTCGCAATGAAGTGTCCATATATCATCACCCCAATCAACTTCACACTCACTAGCTAAACAATTTTTATAAACTAAAATGTCGCCATCTACAAGTAACTTCATATTCCCCTTTTATATTAGTGAGTTTCAGCCCAATTAGCACCGAAGTTATACTCACCTGTTAGTGGTACTCTTAAGTTAAGTAGAGCACCAGATTTAGTTATTGCTTTTACAGCAGTTTTACCTACCTCATCCTCAAGCCCACTACGAACAAGCACTTGTATCTCATCATGAACAAAAGCAACTTGTTGGTAATCAACATCTTCTTTGAATCCTAACAAACTCATCATCTTATGAAATTCAACTACCCACTTCTTACATACAATAGCTCCTGCTGATTGGCAGAGAGTGTTGAGTGCAGAGTGTTTAGATCTTACTGGAACTTTCCTTCCATCTAATCCATATAGATAACCTCTTTCTGCTTTCTTAAATACTTTCTCTCTCAACTTCTGGAACGCAGGAACTTTCTTGAAGAATCTATTCTTTAATTTCCTACCTTCCCCTTTATCTTTGCCCACAATCTGACCAAGTTTAGCCTCTCCTGCTCCATATAATAGTCCATAAATAAAAGTCTTAGCTTGATCCCTGCTAGGTAAGTCAGTGGCTTTCCTATTAGCCTCGTGTATATCACCAGTAACCACAGTTTTAGCGTAAGAACCACCATCAAAAGCAGCAAGATAGTGAGACACAATCCTAATTTCAAGAGAGCTAATGTCGCATCCAAGTAAACTCCAGCCTTGTGGTGCATAAAATAATTCTCTACATTCCTTTCCGTATTCTGTTTTGACACTAGGTACTTGACCGATGTTAGGATGGGAATGAGAACATCTGCTTGAGATTGAACCCATTGTATTAACCGATCCATGAATTCTTCCGTTCTTCTCGTGATATAACCATGCATGTTTACCTTCCGATAGTTGGGCTATGAGTTTATTAACTCTGAATGCCTCTGCCATGAGTTGAGCTTCAGGATAATCTAACTTAGATAGTATATCTTCATCGACCTTTGGTTCATCAGTTGGTGTGAACTCTTTAGGTTTCCATCCTCTCAACTCGGTGAGTCTCTTAGCTATATGTTTTCTAGAGTTAGGATTAAAGTCTACAATCTTAATCTTATTGTAAGATCCATTCTTCCTTTCTCCTTCATCCACAATCCAAGAACCAAACACTTCCTTTAGTTCCTTCTGTAGTCTATCTCTCTTCTCTGCTAGTTTAGCGTACAACTTAGTAGCTTTTTCTACATCAAATGGAAAACCATTATCAGTCTGCTTCAAACAAATAGTGTGTATCTCATGTTCAAGCTGTACAGATTCATCTGAAAAGTTTGCTTCAATTAACTTACAGTATAGTTTATAGTTAAGTTCTACATCATTCTCACAGTACTCTAACATCTCCTGACTGAACTCCTCAAATTCATCAAAGTCATTCTTTGGAAAGTTAAGTCGTTGCCCCCATGATTTCAATGAGTGTCTACCATACTGATCCTTATCAATAGCTTTATTGTCTGCATCCCTCTGTCCTCTGTTTGGGTACACTAGTTTAGACCAGACAAGTGTATCTCTTATAATTTGTGTAGGTTCTGGTTCAAAATTGAAAATCTTTTTCAGAGCAGGAAGGTCAAAATTCAAAATGTTGTGTCCTATAATCTCCGAAAAATTTTTTAGCAAAAATAGTGCGTCATCAAATCTTAGTCTAGTATCTTGTCCATCAAATGAATGCATCTTATCATTGTCAATATCATAGATAACTATGCAATGAACTTTAGTCATAGTCTCTAAGAGTCCATCAGTTTCTATATCAAATATGCATTTACTCATCTTCCCCCTCAGTTATATCCTGTACCATTGCAACCATTGAATTAAGACACATCTGGCAAAATGTTACTGGCATCATACCAAACATACCCTGTACTCCTTCACCATCTTCATGTTCAGTTTGTCCACATATTGAACAAGCATCTGAATGTAGATTCTCAAAGAGATTCATTAGAATTCTTCCTCTTCCTCATCAAAGGGAAGCTCATCCTCAGGAACTTCTGTTAATCTACCTGTTTTATGATTGTAATCTAGGTAACATGCTACTCCAGTTTCACCTGTCCACCTATTCTTTAATACACGGACAGTAGTTCGATCTGGGTTGTCACCTTGTTGATCTCTCTCACATCCTATAACAATGTCAGATAACTGTCCTATAGCCGCAGATCCACGAAGCTGTACCATACTAGTCTGTGCTCCATCCTCATGTCCTCTATTACCTTGTGGTCTCTTAAGGTGTGACACAAGTATTAATCCACAGTTTACTTCCTCAACTAAACCACGTAGTTTAGTCATTAAGTTATCTATAGTCCTTCTCTCATCTCCATCTTCTATACCTGATACGACAATAGATATGTGATCCAGAATAATGAAGCTACATCCACAGGCTGTAACCATGTAACGTATCTTATTAAGAAGGTTATCACCTTCAAGTGAACCCCAATGATCATATAAGTATATCCTACCAGTATCAAGTGTATGGTCAAAAGCATCTTTAAACTCCTCATCTGTTACCTCTATATTACCTAGATGTAGAGGTCTATTTAAGTAGAGTCCCATGAAACCAAGACCAGTCCTTTTGTTAGATTCCTCTAATGCAATGTACCCTATAGTTTCCTCTTGATTAAGTACATGATTTGCTAACTCTCTACATACTTGTGACTTACCTATTCCTGCACCAGCAGTAACAGTAACTATCTCTCCTCTCCTCATACCAAGAGTTTTTCTATTTAACCCTTCATATGGGTAATTACAGGATGCCATTGAATCTTCGGCACTAACTATATCCCACAAGTCTTTACCATTAACAATACCATCAGGTCTGTATACCCTAGCTTGCCAAATACAATTAATCAACTCACTTACTCTACCTTTAGTGAGCATTTCATTTGCATCCTTTAAAGGTAGCTTTGCTATCTTAGCCTTACCGGGAGGTAATACTTGTGCACATTCTCTTGATGCTTTAACTCCGGGTTCATCGTTATCAAAGCAGAAGATAACCTCTTCATAACCAGTTAGTAACTCTATACTCTTACGAATAGCTTTGGAAGCACCTGCTGAACCATTAGGTACTGAGTATACAGGCCACTTATTACCTTGTGCTTGTGATACAGACAATGCATCTAACTCACCTTCACAGACAATAGCTTTCTTACCTTTACCAGACCATAAGTGTTCGCCATACAATCCAGCTTCCTTCATGTTACCTCTTGTATGGAAGTCTTTATTCTTAAACCTAATCTTCTGTGCTACTTTGTTTCCACTTGCATCCTTATAGTTAGCAATCTGTACTGGCTGTCCTCCAACTTCTCCAACCACGTAGTCCCACTTCCTACAAGTATCTAATGAAATACCACGAGTACTTAGGTTTGTTGCTTCACCGTCAACAAAATTCATGTCCTTATCTCCTTTGTTCATTACTACTTTCTGTTCTCCTCCTGCCTTTTCTCTGTAATTACAGCCAAAGCAGTACGCATGTCCATCATCATACCTAGCAAGATTGTCTCTTGATCCGCATTCTGGACAAGGTTCATGTTGGACAAACTCGCTGTCCTCATGCGTCATATTCAAGGCCATCTTCTTCACCACTAGTTTCCCATTCCTTTTCTTCATCTCTACTTATTGCTGTTAATTTACCAACATAAGTAAATCCCACTGCATTTAGAAAGGTATGTATATGTTCCAGTACATCATCGAGTTTCTCTGCCTCAAAAGAAACCCTAACAGTATTAGCATTAGCATTAGATTTGAATGAGAGCGTATACTTTTCAGTATACTCTTTCTCTTCCTCTGTCTCTACGTATGACTGTAGATTAGCATCCCATTGTCTCATGTTCCCCTTTATAAATCTTTATATTTGAATTTAAGTAAACCGAAGTTTTCTTCATTAAGTTCCCACCATTTACGTACATCAAATGAGGGGCACTGTGTTTTCTCCAAATCTCTATGTCCTATTACTTCAGCATCAGAATACATAAACTTTAATGTCTTAAGTAAGACAAAGAGTGACTCAATCTGTTCCTTACCATAGTCAGGTGCGTGTATTCCTCTTGTATTCTTACCACCTGACAAACAGACAGCGATAGACTCCAAATCATTCTCACGTACATGAGAACCTACTTCATTTGGAGGTCTACCGCTTTGAATAGTACCATCTCGTTTAATGAAAAAATGATAGCCAACTTTTAACTTACCTTTTTTCCTATGCCACTCATCTACATCACATAATGAAATATCTTCATTAGGTTTTGTGTTAGTAGCATGAACTACTATATACTTAGTTACCTTTCTTCTTGCCATCCTTTGTCCATTCGTGAGGTACAATCTTTTCTGAGTACAAGAAGTTGTGTTTCTCACACCAACTTGCACATGTTAATCTAGAGCCTTGAATACGACTGTTTATATTTGAAAACACAAATCGTATATCAAGTTCTGGATGTTGCTGTTTAATTGACCTGTGCATCCTCTGGTCTTTATATCTGAAGTAGCCTTTTGCTTCAATTATAACACCATTTGGTAACACAAAGTCAGGTTTGTATTTGTGTTCAACGAAGTAAGCAACGGACATTGGCTCATACTCAAAGTTGCATTTACGTTTTGTTAAGTTGTCCGCTATCCGTTGCTCTAATCCAGATCTAAAAGTCACCGGACTTTTCTTCGTCATCGTCAAAGGCATCTCCTTCTTCGGTGGAGTTGTTACCTTCTTCTACTACTACCTCGTAGCCTTCTTCCACTTCAAATACGTCATTAGCGTTTCCATTTGCTACGTACTCAACAAGTTTCAGAACTTGAACCATGCGTAACCTGAGTTGTACACCAAGAGATGTTCCATGCTCGTAAGGTGCAATCTCATAAGCTACCCTTCCAATAGTACCATTACCAACCTTTATTGTGGAAGGAAGTGGTTCTCTATTTGGGCCGACTACTATTGGTCTCTGAGTAAAGGATTGTCCAGTCTTGGAGTTTGTCCCTGATGCCTTCAGCTTGAAGTGGAATTCAATTCCTTCCTCCATACCTTCTTCATCAAGTGACACCTTATATGGCAAATACTCTTGCCACTTCTTAGCAGACTTTTGTTGACACCTTTTCTTCCACTCACCATGAGCGTCATCAACAACCTTCTGCATATCCTCTGCTTCAGAACCAGAAAGGAGCACTTTTACATGGTACTGACCTTCAGCCTTAAAGGTTGTGTCAGGTACAGTAATATGTGCCCATCTGAATTCTCCTTTAGGAGTCACCGGATATTTTCCAGCCATATTTACCTTTCGTGTGTGTTAATGTTTTGTTGAACCTTAAATGTCCATTTTATGAAAAGAAGTACTCAGAATCAAGAACTCCTTTAATATCTAAATCTCCACGACTAGGTGGAGGTTCTAAATCAGGAATTACATCGTTTACATTATCATAGAAGTCATTGAGAACATCTATTTCTGAGTACATATCCACGAATGACGTTCTAATAGCATCTGCCATACGTGGAACAAAGTGTGCATGTACTCCATACGAATCATGCACTACAGAGAAATCATTAATACCATCTTTTAAACATCTGTTTATAGTTAGTGTAAGTGCAGTTGCATCCATACTATGCACAAAGTTTGGTGACACGCCATTGATTGATCTTCGCTTGTCTATATTCTCTGTTTCCTCAAGTACAGAAGGTTTAATCAGCACATTGTCAATATGAGTTGTTATTCTTCTTGACCTCATGCTCTTATAAATCTGCTGTACCACAAATCCAGATGGTGTCTCCCATATAATAGGAAGATTCTTCTCTGACATAGCTCTTCCGATCTGTTGAAGCCATGCCATAGCTTCTCTGGATTTAATTACTACTTCTCCTATTGCATCCCATACATGTTTACCTACATACAATGATGCCTCATATATATGCTCACCAAATGGATTAACATTCTGGTTACTGAGTATCTTATCATTGATAGCATCTTCTACGTATGCTCTACAACTAAATCTAGTACCACCATAAGGTACTACCATTACTGGTCTCTTGGTTATCTTACGATCTATACCAAATGATAGCCACTCTTTAGAGTATGGTAGTCCATGTTTTGCATCCTCTTTAACCTTCTCAGTTACTACATCTGCTACCATCTGGTATATATCTTGTGGTATTTTCTCTGGAGTAAGGTTCGTAGCTTTACCTCCAATAGTATCTCTGAGCATTGCAGAGAAATGTTGGAGACCATTGTTAGAACCATCGAGACATATGGGTAATTGAGAATCAAATCCATACCCCTCTTTACTAAAGTTAGCCCACTCAAAACACCATGCTAAGAAAGTCCACGGCTCATCAGCATTAGTCCACCACCTAAAATTTAGTGGTTGTTTTGCAGAATTAATAATATTATCAGTGTTTTCCAGTGCCCACTCAACTCTTTCCTGAGATGATACCTTATCAAATCCAAAGGAATTTGCACCATGTACTGCAAAGTAATCCCTCTGTTCCTTATTATTAATAGGAAACTTCTTGGAAAACTTGAGTAGAGACTTAGCATAATCTGGCCCTTGAGGTGTAAGAAAGGAATTAACTGTATACTTTCGACCTCTAAAGTCACATTGGTATACAAAGTAAATATCTTTGTACTGTCTGAACTTTCTAGCCATTGCCATAGTTCTCACCAACTGAATACGTTTACTGGTCATCTTAGCATTCATATCGTGGACAGTCATTGCTTTCTTCTTCCACTTAATGAAAGTATCCAGTTCCTCTGGTGTCATGTCCTTCTTTTTACCTTTAATTGGACTAGGAAGTACCTTATAGTCCTCTCTAGGTGGTAATTTAGCCCATGATTCACCAGTTTCCCAACATCTCTGCATAACTTCTAAGACAGGAACATTAACAGACCACCTAGTACGTTGTAATGCATTGACAGCACCATACTCTAGTGGCATGTGATGATTCTTCATCTCCTCTAGGTACTCTCTGTTCCTAGTCTTAATCAGAGGTATTGTATCAATCCTTTTGGTGTGGTAACCTCCATTAAACGGAGAACTCCAGTCCAACGGAGGTACTACACATGGATAAAAGTATGGATGTAGACCTTCTCCTTCCTTATTCACATTTTCTATCCAGAATAAGGTTGCTTCATTAGCTTGAAGGTATATAACCCTCTTTCTCCTACCAAACTGGACAGTCTTAACTTCCATTAGTCCAGTTGTTTGGATTAATATATCCAATAATTTGCTTCCTAAGTGTAATCTTTCAGTCTTAGTCCACGCCTCATGGTCGAGTAGCTCCAATCTACTCATGGTTCTTATGATATTGTACCTCCTGTACAGTCTATTACTGGTACGTGAGGTTACTTTCTTCTTGATTCTCCTAAATATTTTCCTAGATTCTTCACCTTTGTCCCATAGATCGAACTTAAATTGATCCTCTATTGCACTTGCTAGTTTCATAGCAGTGCGTGTGAAAGGACTTCTCTGTGAGACTCCATCTATAGCATACTTTAAGGTGAGATAAGCACATACCTCTGAGTCCATCAAAGCTAGAGTGAGTGCTGACTTCTGGTATTTACCTACCCCACCTGACATTGCTTCCTCTAGAAAGGTTTGGATACCTGTGTTTACTTCATCGAGAGCCTCTTTCATCAGGGTTATACCATAGAGAGTAGTTGACTCTCCACCCCCTTTCCGAGACTCTCGTATACTCTTGTAGTACCTGTCGATACCTAAAGAGTTCATCTCCTTTTCTATTTTATCTTGCTCATCAGCTAGATTCAATTTAGCTCCTCTTTTGTAAGGTTTTTAGAGATAGTTTCGTTGAAGTTCTTCTCGATCATACCCATAGTTATGTCAATGAAGGTCAAAGCAGTAGCAATCCGTTCCATTGGTTTGTTCTCCTCATCTCTTAGTGCTCCATCTATCATAACCAGACTATTACCCATTATACTTTGAGCCTCTCTATCCATAACAGCAATCTGTTTATCAGACAGCTTATACTCATTCTTAAGAGACTCATAATCGATTACCTTTAGTTCATCATCTGTTTCCATAGGCTTTCTATTTGGTTATTATTTCCTTCCGGTATTTCATTATACCTTCTTTGAATGATTGGGCATCTATATCACCAGAGAATAACCAATCAGCTTCATCCATTAGACTTACTGTGTGTTCCATTATAAACTGGATGTACTCAAGTAACTCAAGTGTATCTTCAGAGAACTTAGGTTTGTTTAACCTAATCTCCTCCTTCATAGACTCCACTTGTTCCTTTAGTTTATTCTGGAAGTGTCCAAAATGTCCTCCACTCATTCTATCCTCACAATTATATAGTTTACCTACTTTCAACCTAGAGTATTTCTTTTTACTCTGGTGTACTTGAGTACCACGGTTGAGAATTCCTTTTCCCATCTTTATTCTCTTACTTCGTAAATGTCCACTTTTTACATACTAACTTTAGAAATTAGTATATACTAACTTATTCTTCTCTGTATACTTTGGTTGCCATTAGTTTAACATCTCTGACATAAGTATCCCCATATTCCCATGATCCATAGGTATGTGGACTCATGACTGCACAGAACCACCTAGCATACGGATTCTCTGCTTCTTTGGATGGTTTCTGCCACTTCTTTAAGACTCTCCACTCCCATACTCCATCTGGTGATTCCCACATCCACACTTCATATGGGTTTTCTACTGGTCTTGTCTTTGCCATCAAGTTTTTTTCCATGTGTCTCCTTTGGTTTAGGTTTCACCTGAACTATTGATCCTTTGTACCCATCAGGTGTCTTATATCGTAGTCTTGTTATAATTTTGAAATCCATACTCATCTAAATCAACTATAGTATACCCTTTTAATAATTCTAACACTGGTTTACTAAAGGTAACCTCTGCTACATCTAATCTAATAGCCCTAGCTTCAAAGATTTTACCTTTGTAATCCTCTAGTACAACTATAATAGTATTAGGTTTCTTCCTAAATACAGTATCACTATTTCGGAGTGTATCCTCATCCGATGGTGGTACATCTAATTTAATCAGTTTTCTTCCCATCCTTCGTCACTTGCTCCTCTATCTGAGTCAGGTTCATTGTACTTGTGTACATAAGGATAACCATAATCCTCATCATCACCATAAAATACGTGGTACTGTGTCTTAGTATCTTCCATTTGTCTCCTTTAGTAAGTTACCCATTCAAACCCATGAGGCTCACCCCAATGAGCTATTGTTACCCATACAAATATAATGTGCATGAGATATTTCCATATTAAGTATTCAATCATTTTACTGCTCCAAAGTTAGGACTCACATAGTCAGGATCTTTCCTACCAAAGATTCTCTCTGGTCTATGAGTCATCCATTTACCATCTTTTAGTAACCCTTTTAACTTATCTTTACAATCATCTGAACACACATAAACCGAACCTTCAGAGTCGTTCCACCAATGACTAACGTCATGCTTTGGTGTTGTTCCTGTCTTATAACAGTATGAACATATCATGTTTACCTTATATGTGCTAGTATAAATGTGTTCCACTCTTGATAGAATGAAATGTAAGAATAAAGTATAAATATTAGTAACATAAACTTAAACATTGTACCTCCATAATGGTGGGCAGGGTTGGACTCGAACCAACAAATGTGTGCACACGCCTGATTTACAGTCAGGTTGCTTATCCAGTTTGCATACCTACCCATTAAAGAGTGGACTCATGACTCATTACGGCAACTACCACTCTCGTCTGTTCTAACCATCTTAATCTGTATTTCTCCACCTCCCCAACAATATAACAGGATCAGCATAAGACATATGAATATACCTGTCATTACACCTAGTCCAAATATTGTGAAGAAGTGAAATATATCTGGTAACATTATAAACCACCTACTAGTATCCATGAAATTCCATTAATAACCTTTCGGCATGATCTGGATTATCACGTTCCAGACATGGTTCACATATCCACTCATCGACTCCATTCTTACCTTCTTCTACTATAAACAGAGTAGCATCAGAGTCTACGAGATGATCACACCCACTACAATAGAACATTGACATATTACCTACCTTGTGCAAGTCTAAATGATGTTAGTGTGAGTTCTGCTGTATCGGTTGTCCCATCTGCAAATGTTAGCATAAAGTTAGCCCGATAGTTCTCATCCTTTAGTAATTTATAGAGCACATTCACCAAGTGCTCATGAGCCATATCTTCAATGTCCACGTGTTCATCTTTTGAGACACTGTAGTAGCTCAGTTGAAAGCCACTTTTATCCATGTAATTCCTTTACTTGATAGAGTCTAGGTACTCACTCACATTATCGTAAGTAATACCTTTAGTTTGATCCTGCCAAATACACTCATGTAGTTTTGATACATGCCATGCACGAGGAAAGTGATGCGGATATAGCATACTGACATGAGTACACCAGTTATTCCACATTGTTTTAGAGCCACCATTGGCTTTGATAAGGTCTAAGTATGCTTGAGCCTTGATACGTTTAGTCTTATCAGAGTTGCCACTAGTTTGTAGCCAGTTTGGTGTACCTTTGGAAGCATCCACTTCTGGTAGATACTTTCTAAAGTTATGTACATCCATACATCCACTCTTACCAGACACTAGTTGTACCACAAATCCAGCCTTAGGTAATCCAAGACCCGGTACTTCCAGAAACAGCATCATTAACTCATGTGCACAATTAGCCTTTCTAGCACGTAGAATGCTCGTCATGCGATCAAACAGGTCTTGCCTATGCTTTCGTACATAGTTAATCCCTGTTCTCTTATTACCCCAAATCCACGATGATTTAACACCACGCTTTCGGTATTCCTTCATCATACGTGGTAGCATACTAGTCTGTACTCTGATACTAGCGAATACAAACGCTATCACGTTTTCAAGGTTCTTCGCATTAGTCTGAGCATACACACGCACCTTAGGATTGTGCGTATTGTACATTATATGCTCTCCCTATTTTGTAGCGTTGATAATATTTGCTCTGATCACCAACATTGCATTGTCGGCAGGAACAGAACACCCCATTGTGTAGCTTTCCTTTGATATACTTGGAAAACTTCACAAACTTCTTTTGTCTTTTCGGACTCATAGCTTAGTTTATATTAGTCCACTCCATTTGAAATGGTACGTGAGTAATATTGACTCCTAACTCAGAGATAAAACTAAGGTCTCCATGTGATAGAGTCTTTTTACCGAGTCTCTCGGCATAATCCTTACCCAATTTATTCATTGGATAGGTTCTACGCATACCATATTCTATGCGTTCCTGTATTTGTACTTCCATATTATCCCCATTATGAGTTTAATATTTTATTAGCATTTTCCACAAGATCACGCTGACTTTGCATTAATGCGTGAAACTCATCTCTAGGTTGACCAGTGTCTTGTGCTATTACTGCAATTCCACTAATTGAACCCATGTAGCAACCTTTTCCAGTTACCTTGCCACTTTGACCATAAGTTACCCAAGATCCCGGTTGTAGACCAAGTTTAGGTAAAGTTTGACCATGTATGGCAGTAACATTTTTAACGAATTTCATATCGTTACTCCATTACTGGTTATCATTGTAGGTTTTTCAAAGACCCACCTATACATAACCTACAAAAGTATAGGTAGACTAAGGTGTGCTAACCTAGTACCTACTGGTACTGGTAGAGTTTATCTACCTTGATCAAGATAGATCGATACTCCATTCCCTCAAGAGTGTACACACTCCTATTTCAGTACTAGGTTAGTCTAATACTATGAATTTCTTGGTACTGGATCAGTCCCATAAGATACTGAACCAAGCATACTTTTTACTCTAAGGTGTGAGGTTAGAATCTTTGGGCTATAACTTGGTCTGATTCCAGACCTACCCACATTCCATGCACCTGAAGTCTTAAGTTGACCTTTAGTCTCAGGTATTGGCAAGACTCTATACTTCACACCACATAATGTGATGTGTTTCATATTATCCTATTATCTAAGAACTAACTTAATTAATTAGTACACACAGGTACTTCTTATCACTATCAGACTCCAAAGCACAATATTTAAGTTTGTGCAGAGTAATCCGAAAGCAATCCACATAAAACGATTGCTAGTCATTTGTACTACCTAACTAATTTATTTATTTAACTTAAAACCATTATAACATAAGTTAATTAATTGTCAAGTTTTTTATTGCTATCCGCTTGTAAAACTTTTTAATCATTTAACTTAAAACCATTATAACATAGGTTTTCAATTTGTCAAGTCTTTTTTTAATTATTTTCGTTGTTTTCTTCAAAAAACTTGAATTGAGGACTGTTTTCTTCGTTCCAATTTACCGTTGGAATGATAGAATCAGCATTTGGTTGACAATAATTAAAATTCAATTCACTATTGTCAGACTCTATCAATGCTTTTTCCTTAAGCATTTGCTTTGCTTCGATTGATTTAAATGTTTTATAAATTGACATATTAACTCCTATTTTGATTATACTTAAAACAATTATAACACAATTAAAAAATTTGTCAAGTCTTTTGTTGACAAATGATTAAAATAATAATTTCTTATTATTTGTGTTCATTATCTCATAAGTTAAATTAAATGTCAAGTCTTTTTTTTAAAAAAATGAAAATAATTTAAAAAATAAAAAAAATAGATATGCAAACAAATGGCACAAACATTGCAAGCGAGCAAACAAATGTCAACAAATGTTTCCAAATGGCCCGCTTGTTGCATGGCAAAACAAAGGTTGACTCTTGTTTACTATAGTGCACACCTGTTCAATATAAAAAACAATAGAGTACCAATAAAAAACAAATGTTTTTCATTTGGAAAAATTGTAAGCGATACGGGGTAAACTAGCTTCCCGTAGTTATCGAAGGGTTTTCCCATTTTTTTGTCAAAATATTGGTACTAGTGGGTACACATAAACTCTAAAGTAGAAACCTACACACACACAAAAGGTATCCATTCGCTATATGTGTACCCACCATTTCGACATTTAGTTCCACATGGGATAACTATTGGTCTCATTTGGATTCTTAAGTGGATTAATTGCGTTTTCCATGAACCTTTCTAGCTCAATATCCAACAATTCTTCCTTCCTTTCTGACATTTTTATGTC
>VTLG01015012.1_pt1 | contig 18461 bp, 14 predicted proteins | sample 4694571 | NCBI WGS metagenome assembly VTLG01 (sample SAMN12604809, study PRJNA352737) | marine metagenome | biome: ENVO:00000447; feature: ENVO:00000209|ENVO:00000569|ENVO:01000036; material: ENVO:00002151; isolation source: viral sequences binned using virsorter ... | reverse complement strand
TACTTCAGAAGTACCTGTCGCAGCTGCTGATGCGTTCTTAAATGTATTTGCCATATTTTTATCCTAAAGCTATTGCTAATGCTACCGCTTCGTCAGTGTTTGCTTGTACAGCAGTTGAAGAATCTGTAAAGTTCACAATTGAATTATCAGATTTTCTCATATACAGCTTTCCTGATACAGTATTAAGTGCTATTTCTCCTTCAGAAATATCATCTGTATCGGGAGCATTAGTATTAGTTGTATTCCTTTTTAGTTTAATTGTATTAGTTGCCATAAATTACTCCTATGAGAATGTTCCGCCATCTATTTGTTGTGCGACCCATGCTCCAGAACCGTTTGAAGTTAATACCATTCCATCATCGCCTGGAGAAGTTAGTCCTGTTCCACCATATCCAACTGCTACTGTTGTTGCTTGCCATGTTCCTGTTGCAAGTGTTCCAACGCTAGTAAGATTAGAAAGTGTATCTATTGCTGCTTCAATAGTTGATTCTGTTGCTGCATCTAAAGCGTCAACATTTTGAAGTGTTAAAGTTCCTGAACTATCAGAGAAGGGTACTGAGTCCCCTACTTTAACGCCCGCAGCTCCTGCTTCAATATTCGCTTTCAAAGTACCTTGAGAACCTGTAAAGACACTTGAAGTATCTGTAGCATCTGGAATAAATGCAAACTTACCATCTGAATCATCATAACCCATAAATGCAAATTTAGCTCCACCGCTATTATACTTCATCTTGAATCCTCTATCAAGGTTATCATCAGAGCCAGAAGCTCCTAATTCGAAGATTGGATCTGCTATACTAACTGTAGTTGAATTAACTGTTGTAGTTGTACCACTTACTGTTAAGTTACCTGTAACTGTTACGTTATCTCCAAAAGTTACTTCTGAAGTACCATGTCCTATTGCAACTGCTATACCACTTGTTTCAGTAGCTATTTTCATAGTTCCTGTAGCATTAGTGATATATGAATGAGTACCATCATGATATAATTGCATATCATCGCCAGTACCTAATTTAACATTTGCATCATCAGGCATATCTACATGAGTAGTAGGACTTAAAACTCCTGTTACTCCAAGAGTGCCCGCTACTGTAGCATTACCTGCGATTGCAGTTGTAGAACTAGCAACCGTAGCATGTGGCGTAAGTGTAATCTGTGCTACACCTGAGCCTGAAGCATCATTTTCAATAGTAAGAGTGTTAGCTGCGTTACTTACAAATGCCCAATCATCTCCACTATCGTCAGATTCATCTGCTGATAGTTTTAATGTTGCTGCTTCGCCTTCTGTTGCTAATACTTGAAGTGTATCTGTAGTAGCTATTACATCACCAGAGCCATGAGGCGCTAGTGTTAAACTACCATTAGTATCTGTAGTAGAAACTGTATTACCATTTACATTAATGTTATCTACATTAAGTGCTGTTAAAGTTCCTACTGAAGTTACATTTGCTAGAGTATCTAGTGCTGACTCAAAATAAGTTTCAAAGTCAGATAGTGCAACATGTACCATAGAACCATTATCATTTACAACAACTCTGTCTGCATCTACTAATGTAGTGCTTGTTGCAGAGTTTGCTGAACCATCTACAATATTTAATTCTGCTGTAGTGGAGGTTACTCCATCTAATTTATTTAGTTCTGCAGGTGTAGAAGTAATACTTGTACCAGCTACTTGTAAAATTGTTGCATTTACTTGCCCGCCAGAGCCATAGACTACTGCTTTACTATTTACAATAGTTCCTGCAGAAGATCCGTCTATTAAGTTAAGTTCTGCTGCAGTTGAAGATACAAGTGTGTCTGAACCTGAGGCTCCTAAATATAGAGCTGGGGTTCTTAACTGTGTAACTGAACTGCTAGAATCAACAATTAGTGCTGAACTCGCTGTAGTCGTACCGTGAGCATGATCCATTAAATTGGAAAAATAGTTCCCGCCAATTACTGTTACCGCATTTGAATTAGCAGGATCACCAATAAATAGACGTTGCCCATTATTTCCAGCGGTTCCACCGCCACCTGTAAATGCCAGTTCTCCAGCATTCAACGACGAGGGCGCGGAAGTTCCCGTCGATCTTTTGATTTTAATTACGTTTGTAGCCATTTAAAATGAGCCTCCATCAAGAGTGAGCATCGTTTCTGGATCTCCTCCTGCTCCGGCAAGTGTTTGCCATGTTGTTCCACGATAAACTTTAAGTTCATCGTCATCTGTATCGTACCATAAGTCTCCTTCGTTCAATTGTGAACCTGACGGAGTACTGTCTTGGACGAAAAAATCTCCTGCAATTTCATCTAATGCTCCTTGTACTGTTGTTGCTGCCATACGACCCGAAGGTGTATAGTTTATAGAAGCAGCCAACTGTGAAGCAATAGTACTTGATATCTCAAGTACAGTTGATGTTCCACTAACATTATAAGTAGTGCTTGTACCATCTATAGTTAAAGTTGTAGTTACAGGTGTAGAGATAGTAAGTGTTGTTGCCATTATCTAGTTATTTCCCTGTCAATTGTACAGGTTCCTTTAAGCAATCTTGAAACTGCAGCGTCACTAGCTGTATAGATTTCTAAATCATATACATACTGTCCAGCGGTTGCTGAAGATGAAGTTGCTGCTGGTAACTCCATCTTAACTACACCATTTGAAGGTGTAGGAATCGTACAAGTAAAACTAAATGAAGCAGAAGAATCTTCCTCCGCCTCTCTCGCTTGTGCTCTTGCTGAGTATCCTGTTAAGTTCTTGACCACATCGTCTTCTTTTACTTCAACATCAATGCTAAAGTCTGAGCCTTGGTCAACCTCAATATTATAGTGTGCTGCTGACATATTCTTATTTTTCTCCTTATTCTTAATTATACTAAAATTGGAGGTGAATGTCAAGATAAATTTTTCTTGACGTCCTCTTAAATTGATAGTTATTTTACATGTATAGTATTACCGATTTGGCTGATGAAATAAAAGTGTGGCTGATAGCCACGCCTAGTATTAATCTGCGTGGTACCAAGTATATTCAAAGGGTTCTCCTTTTTTATCTGAGTTTTCCGCTGCGTTTATCCAAGTATTCCATTGTGCCTTAGTTAGAACTAGTTCATGATATTCCACAGGGTCTATACGATCTAATAAAGTTAAAGTATCTTTGATATCAGTACCATCATACATTGTAGAAATTGATTGTAATTCTGTACTTGGACTTGCAGGACGTCTAGTATAAACAGCATCACAACCACTCATACCTTCGAATAATGTCTTATATCCTAGAATAGTATATTCTGAAGCATACCCTTGTCCTCTATAGGCAGGTCTAAACATTACTGTTTGGTGGTAAAAAGTTCCATACACCATTTTTCCAATACTTATACCTATAAAAGTATTGTCACTTTTTAAATAAATTGCTTCGTATATCCACCCTTTGTAGTCTGCCTCGAATGAGTATGAGGGGTCTGATTTTTGACTTTCTAATCTTTCTAATGCGTATGCAGATTGTTGTGTAATTTCTGTAAAATAATCTTCTAATTCTTGATCTTCTGGAGTTACTCCATCTGGTCGCCAATCCGATATAGCGTCAAGAAAGGCTGCCTTATCTGCTACAGTAGGGATTTTAGTATATATTCTATTTCCTGTTGCTCTGGCATGTGTCATTTTATGCTCCAGTCCAAGTTGTTATTGTATAAGATTGATTTTTTAAAGTGCTCCTATCACTATGGTTTATCCATGTGGCCCACTCTGCTGCAGTGATTTCTGCTTTTCTGTACTCTCCTTGCTCGTGAAAGTTTAAGGTCTCTACATTAGTAGTATATAAACTATCTAAAGCTGTACGAACTGAAGTATTAATATCTGAAGATGTAGTAGGAATAGTTATCGTACTTTTAGTAGCATTTAAACCACTACTATCAAATAGAAATTTATGTCGTAAAGCCATTAACTCAGAATAGTAAGACTTTCTTCTTTCTGATGGTATTATAGCTGACATATGGGAAAATACTTCTTTTCCTAAATACTTAGTTAAATTATATCCTATAATAGAATCATTACTTTTTAAACATATAGTACAATTTAAATGCCCTTTATCACTATCTGCTAAGTTTCTTTGTGAAAATAATAATTGGTTTTGTTTGTTCCACAAATAGTATTCTGCTTTTTGTTCGTTTTCTGTAGGTAACCCACCATAAATACTAACTCCTGTAACAGCAGTAGCAAGAGTAGTCATATCATCACTTTCTACAAAGCGTAAATATATATTTTCTCCTGTTATTTTTAAATCTGCCATTATGATGAGAACTTAAAGTTAAAGCTAGTTAGACTAACATAAGTAGCAGTTAATCTACAAGTAGTATTTCCTGATGTTACATCTATATAAGCCGATGTCGTACCTGCACCTTGTATAGTACCTACTGTAGCTGATGCATCATTAGATACTGTGGTAAAAGAATCTATATCATTATTTGTACTATCAAAATCAGCTCTCATTACTGTAGTATAAGGACTTGAACCTACTCCATTTCCTGCTCCATCTTTCCAAACTATTGTAAAGGTATAGGTTGCACTACTAGGTTCTACTTTACCACTTGCGAATCTCTTCCATGTAACGTTTGTTCCACCTTGTACTGCGTAACTATGAACATTTGCGTTTAACCAAGTTGTACTAGCTGAAGCTCCTGTTCCACCTCTACCTACTGCTAATTGAGCTTCAAAATTAACACCACCATTAAGATAAGGAACTCCTGTGCTGCTAGAAATATCTATTCCAAATCCTCCCGCTGCTCTACCTAATATTCCACTAGAGAAATAGCCACCTACAGTTGTTCCTGTTGCAGCTCCACTTGCTACTGTACTTGCTGCTGTTCCACCTACTGTTACACTATTTCCGACTGATCCACCTGTAATAGTTACATTTGAGGCTGTTAAAGCTCCTGCAGGAGTTACTCTAAAAGGAGCACTTCCAAAAGTTGCATTACCTAAATAAATACCATTACTATCTGCTTTAAATATACTATTACTTGATCCTATTGATATAGTTCCACCGCTTAATGCTCCTGCAAAAGTACCTGATGCTGCTGATAATGCTCCACTAAACGTACCTCCACCATCAATAGTAAGTGTTCCTTCGGATTGATCCCAAGTAAGTTTATCTTTTAATGAAAAATCACCTCCATCATCTACATAAAAAGGTGTGTTTGCATTACCATATGTTCCAGTTCCAATATACATTTTATCAGAAGCAAGTGTTAAACCCCCAACTGATCCTGCTGTTTTAGCCGCTGAGTTAGCTGCTGAAGCTGCAGCTGCTGCTGTTGTTTTACTTTCTGCTTCTGTTTGAGCAGTAGCAGCATTAGCTATTCCAGTATCTGCGTCTGCTTGAGCTGCATCTGCTGCGGTATCATCTGTAGGAGCTGTTCCGCCAGCTAATTGTAGAGTACCTCTTACAGTCATAGTACTGCCATCCCAAGTTATTCTATTAGTTTGGTTTCCTATTGAAAATTTATATTGAGAACCTGTATATCCAAGAAAGAATCCGGTTCCATCATTATATGCAGTTTGTCCACCTTTAATAGTTCCACCACTACTTAAAGTTATACCCCCACCTGTAATAGTTGTTCCTGCAATTAATCCAGTTTGTGCTTGACTTTGAGCATTAAGATTTTGAACACTACCTAAACCTACATCACCTGATGTAGTATTAGTATTTAAAGTATTAGTAGAAGTTAAATCAGTGGTACCAACTGTTACAGTACCTTTAAATCCTGCATTACCACTTGAGTCTACATAAAATTTAGGGGTATGTATTCCACCAGCAGAAGATATTGTAATATGCCCATTTGTTCCTGTAAATCCACTTGTATCTTTTGTTCCACTATAAATAGAACTACTATCAATAGTCCAACCACCTGTAGTACCTGATGTAGCTGCTCCTACTGCTCTAATAGTAGCTGTTGAATCATTATCTACATTGCCTAAACCTACATTACCTGCTGTGGTATTAGCATTTAAAGTATTAGTAGTTGTTAAATCAGTTCCACCAATTGTTACAGTACCTTTAAATCCAGATGTCCCATCAGACTCTACATAAAAGGTAGGTGTATGTATCTCACCTGTACTAGATAAAGTAATAGCTCCATTAGAAGTAAAACCACTAAGGTCTTTACTTCCACTATAAATAGAACTACTATCAATAGTCCAGCCCCCTACTGAACCCGCATCTTTATCCGCTGAGTTAGCTGCTGTAGCTGCCGCTGATGCGGTTGTTTTACTGTCTGCTGTTGATTGAGCCGCATCTGCTGCGGTATCATCTGTGAATCCACTATCATTTGTAAAGGTACCAATTGTTATACTAGAAGTATTTATTTTAGAAGCAAGTAATGTACCATCTACAATAACACTTCCATCAAACTGTTCTACTACAAGTGAGCTGAAATCATTATGATCAACATCTCCTTCTGTAGCTGTAGAGGTTCCTGTAAAGATTCTTGTACCTGCCTTATTTGCACTATTATCAGTAATTGTAATTCTATCATTAGTTCTAATATAATTATCTGTGGCTGCGGCTATTACGGCTCCTGCGACATCTTCAGCATTTGATTCATTAAGTGTACCTGTCCAATTAGTAACATTAGCAGCGCTTATATTTCCATTTGTTGCTTCTTCAAAAGTAAATATACTACCACCACGAAGTCCAGACCCTCCAGAAGCACCCGCTGCCCCCTGTGTACCAGGTTGTGTTCCAAGTACTGTTATAGCATAAGAGCCACTAGTATTTACTACTTTTGCGTATAAAAAATCATTCTCAAAATCAGGAACAAAAGCTAGTTTGTATATGTAAGCATCTGCCCCACTTCCATCAAAAGCTTTATAAATTGGTTCATTAGTTGTAATTGTAGCTGTAGCTGACTGTAAATATTGATTTGCGTCACTACCAGTTCCAGTTAAATCTATAGCTGAACCGCCTGATGAAGCAGAAAGTTTAAATGTTTCTGCAACTTCATCTTTATCTACTACATAATATAAAGTATTATCTGTTAATCCTGCTACTAAAGTATTTCCGTCTCTTTGATAATATAATGCTTGATTAGTAGTAAAACTATTATTTGGTATATTTATAGTGTCATTTGAAGTACTTACAGTAGCACTTGGATTAAAGTAATGAGGTGAACTTAAGGATTTTACTGTTCCATACCAAGCAGCTGTTCCAGTACCTAATTTAATAAAGTCTCCTTGAGAAAACTCATCATTAAGTTTTGTTTTTATAGTACCAACACTTATTGAAGTTCCTACTTCAGATATTGTTTCACTATTTCTAGTTTCTGTAATAGCAACAGTTGCTAAAGCATCATTTCCTGCAGTAACTCTTGTTAATCCTGCTGAACCAGTTGCTATTTCTTTCCAATAATTTACTCCACCTGAGAAAGCTGTTCCTGCTGCGTTTAAAACGGTTGTATCACTATATTCCTCAACCATCTTCCAGCTAGTAGCGCTATCGTCCCAAAGAAGATACCCTGTTTCTCCACTTTGTAATCCTGCAGTACCAAAATCATAAGTAGTTGTACCACTTGAAACAGTTGTTACCTTTCCTGTTGGAGAAGTTACAACATAATCAGCATCACCTAAAGTTACTTGATCAGTATTCTCTATACTAATAGTAGTAGTTAAAGCTCCTCCGTGTTTAAGTCTTCCAGTTTTAGGTAAAGTTGTTACACCTGACGCTTTTTCTGTAGAAGCGAATATTTGTGATATTTCTTTCCATTGTCCTACTTGATTTATCGTACTTCTAACTCTTACTGCTATTTTATAGTTTCCTGGGACAACATTAGGGACAGTATAAGTTGTTACACTAGGAGGAATTGATATAACTGGAGAATTGTTACCTGTTGATGTAACATTATGAAGTAAATCATAACTATGTAAAAACTCGTATAAGCTATTATCAGTTGCATTATATGGCGCTTGCCATGATATTACGGCATTATATAAACTTGTTATTTCTTCCTCAGCTGAAGAACCTAATGTAGTAGAAGCTATAGGTTCAAACCTTACTGATAAGTTTTTAACAAAAGGTACTCTTTCATCTTTTAATGGTAAAGGCTCATAAGTTCTTTTATAAACACCATAGCCTCTATCTATTGAATCAAACTTTTGATCATCATAAAATTGAGCAGCTATTTCATAGCTTAAATCTTCTGTTTCTGCTACTGATTGAACTCTAAACTTTCTTGCTCCTTTGGCTGTATTAGGAGATGTAGTATTAGTAAGTGCCCACATAACTTCTGCATTTGGAGCTCCTCCAGTAAAAGCAGAAGTAGTTAAAGAACTGACAGTACCTGCACTAGTAGATACTGTTTGAGTCTCTACTCTACTGTAAGGAGACCAGTATGTTTTTAATGCTGTATAAGGAGTACCAAACTGAATAATATTTGCAGCTTCTTCTTCTGTATCAATAGTTACTGCAGTATTTGTATTAGAAGCAAGTTTTGCACTTGTAATTAAGTCCCCTCTTTGATATTTTGTTGTACTTGCATCACTTATGTAAAGTGGGCCGTCCTCATTTAAGTAAGCTCCACCTTTTGGATAAATTAAGTGCAAGTCATAAGTAGCTCCTGATTCTAAAGTAACTGATCTATCTAATGGTATCGTAGTACTATTTCTAGTACCTGTATTTGATACTCTACCACTAGCTGTAACTCCTGAATCCGCCTTGTCTTGAATATATACTAAGTCTCCAACTTTTAAAAACCCTGCATTAATACCTGTTTTAAAAGTAACTACTTCAGGTTCAAGTTTTTCTGTGAGTAGTGTCCATCTACCCATTCTATTGGCTTGTCCTTGAGAAGTACAGCCCATAGCTATTATATTTTTTGGAATTACTCTTCCAGTATCAATTATATCATCAACATCATCTACTGCCTCAACATATTGTTTATAAAATCTAGTTGGGTCATTCCATGTTACATTAACTTGATTAGTTCTCATACGAAGTGATGAGCTTTGATATGAAAATTGACCTCCTAGTACGTTCGATCTAGTAAAAGTATAAATAGGTTCTTTAGGCCTATCCATAACTAAAGAAGCTTTACTGTCCATCCAGTATAACATTCCACGAAAGATACTAGCCATTTCAGTAAGAACTTTAAACGCCTCTTTTTTTGTACTTAAATATAAATTACAAGTAAATCTTGGTTCTGTGCCTCCCTCTCCATCGGGTACTAATTCATCACAATATCTAGCTATAGCATATAAAGCGTATTTATCAATATTTTCTGCTTTTAAAAATTCTCCTAATCCATACCTATTATTAGTCATTATATCATAATATACCCACGCTGGATTATTACAATATACTTTTCCATAATTTACATGAGTCGGACTAGCTCTCCATGTAGTATCAGATATATCTCCTCTAAATTTACCGTCCCATGCTTGATCCGTACTTTCAGTAGTTCCATCATCTGTATCTCTTTTATAAGAAGCGTCTCCACCTGTTTCTTCTCTAGTTAAATAATTAGTAGGAACTTGAATCCTTAGCCCTCTACATTCATAAGCTCTTTCTGGTACAGAACTAAACTCACTTGCTTGAAATGTAACACCTGCATAAGCTGAATGTGCAAAATTTTGTCGATCATGTACAAAAGCATATATTGAATTTAATCTTGATTGATGATTATTTTGATATTTAGTATGCTCTAAAAGTTCGTTTCCAGTAACTCTTTTAATTCTTATTCTAAAGTTTGAAAAAGGTTTATACTTCTCTATATCAATAGGAAATTCATATATGTATTTTGATTTTGTTTTATGATTTACAACTCCAGAATTAAAGGCTCCTGCTTCACCAAGTCCATAATTAACTTTATTTGCTAAAGAATATGAGGTTTCATGCCCGTCATATTGTCTTGACTTTATTTCTTCATCAGTTACTCCATATACTGGAGTAGTTGTATTTTTCCAAGTTCCCCCTTGATAATATTCGAACCAAATTTGAAATTCAACTCTTGCAGGATATTCATTTGCTGTATTCTTACTAGTTCTAATAAGAGAAGCAAATTCTATTGCTACTCTTAAAGAATCAATTTCTCCTGGATCTACGATATCTAAATCTGCAAGTGCCGTTTTTATTATAACTTCTTGTCCTGAACTTATACCTAAGTCAGAATTTGTTGTTTGTTTGATTTCTTGACTAAATGATTTAGCATAAGTAGTGCCCACCTGACCTGCAAAACTTTTTGGGGCTGGTTGATGTTGACGACCTGTTCTGAAAAAAGCAGATACATGTTCAAAATTAAAACCCTCTTCTGTAAGCCTTTCTGTATTATCTTTTTTGGGAGGACTTATTATACATTTATATCCAGTTACTGCTGTTTCAGCTGCATCAGCAATAACAATAGTTGTAGAATTTGTTATGGACTCTATAGTAGTAACCAAATCTTTTACTATTGTTTTATAAGATACAGCAGTTGGTACAGGGGGTGAAACATGTGCTTGTGTTGCACTATTTCGAACTACAATTTTTCCAAAATAGTCATGTCCATCATATCCTGCTCCGGGAATTCTTATATAAACATTACCTAAGCCATCATTTGTAGTAGTAGCATCTGTAGAATCGAAGAAACTTGCAGTAGTATTAATTATTGGATTATTTTTTGTAGTTGTTACACCTGCATTAGTACCATTACCTGTTAATGTATCTCCAGCCCCCATAATCTGTATAATTCTTACTCCATCAGTAAGATCAATTTCATTAACTGCTAATCCTGAACTAACAGTTACTGTGGTACTATCAGCTGTTGTAGTACAAGTTCCTCTTCTATTTTTTAAACTTTTATATGCATCACTATTAGGATCTATTATAGGAGTACCATTAAAATATATGGAAGCAGGACCATTTTTTAATCCTTCTATATCTCCTTCAGATAATAAATCATATACTACTGCAGTTTGATTGTCACCTCCACGCCGACCTGCTACACCTCGTGTAGCATCTGCTAAACGTCCAAAGCCTAAATGTCCTAATTCCTCATCATTCATAACTTATTTCCCATATAATGTCTTATCAATTTGGTCTAAGTCATTAAACCAATCTCGATTATCACTAATAAGATCGCCCATAAAATTATTCCAAACAGAACCTGACGTGTGTCCGGCCATTCCTGATCCTCCACTAGCTTTAAAATTAACACTAATAGGTTTTCCACCTACTAATAATTCTCCATATAATATAGGTACAGGAGTACCTTGAACTATTGTACTTTCAGGTCCATTAAATACTCCTCCTGTTCCATCTTGTTCATGTTTTGGAGCTTTAGTAGTTAGTTCTGTTATTCCCATCATAGCGAGGGATAACCCAAAACTCACTGCCATCATCCCTTTCATAGTTAAAGTCGTTACACCTGCTGTTGTTGACCCGGCCCAACCCGCTACTGCTCCAGATGCGGCTCCCCAAGTTACCCAAATTATTATAGCTGCTAAAATTAGTTTAGCCCACCCTTTTCTTGACCCAGAAGGCATTAATGCAATATGCATATCCCCCTCCATCTTTAAATCCAGTTCTAGTACTTCTTCTATTTCTCTATCTTTTATAACTATAGCGGCCTCTAAGCCTGCATCTACTGAGTCTATTAAATACTTTTTAAAGCCTTTAGTTTGACATTCAATTAATCTTATAGCATCAGCTATAGTAGGAGCACTCATTTTCCAATGGGCTCCAAACTTTTCTCCTAATTCACCGTGTAAATAAACGTTCCGTGACATCGCTGGTCTCTCTTTGGCCTGGGGTTAATTTAACCACTTCTTTATTTGGTATACTTATAATATAATAAGGTATATTCAAAAAATTACATGTTCTTATATCATGATCACTTGGATCAGGTTTATAGTCAGGGTGACTATGAACTATTGCTTCTATTTTATCAGAAGCAATACAACATTCTACATAATCTTTTGAATGTATCTCAAAATCTTCTTCGGGTTCTTCTGCTTGATTCCTACATGGAAACCATTGGGTTTCTCCATTTATAGTACCAATTACACCACAACCCTCTTTTGGATATTCAGCTTCTAAATGAGTAAATATTTCTGATAAGTGCTTTTCTAACATTATCCCCCCATTCTTCTTGCTGCAGGGAATCCACCATGTGGTAGCCCCGTTCCTATATCTAAAGTTCTTAGTACTGTTTTTCCTCTACTATTTATTGCTCCACCTGCTGTACCGTTAACTGTAGCGGAGCCGGGACTGCTATTATCATCCGTTATAGTTTCATTATCTTGAAAAGTTCCTGATACATTAGATAGTACTAAAGTTCCTGTAGCTCCAGCATCAGTATCCTTCATAATTGTAGCTGTAGCATTACTAGTTCCACCCGTTAATTGCTTTGCAGCTGTAAAATTAGCACTTTGATTATCATAAGCTAAAGTTATTAATGGATTGAATCCGAATCTCATCTTACAAGAACTTATTTTTTTACCACACACATCCCCTCTTGTCCAATGAGTATTAAAACCTGGTTGTACTCTTTTAGCAGTATCAGTACCAGTTTGACCCTGTCTTCTAGCCTGCCATAATCTGGTAACTACTGTTGGATTTGTTGCTGTAGCATTACCTGCAATAGTTACTGTTACTGTTTCTCCTGCTACGTATCCATGTCCTGGTTCATCTATTGCTATTGCTGAAACTGTGGCACCTGAAAGTATTGCAGTTCCTGTTGCTTGAACACCATTTGTAGTTCCTATTCCTGGAGCACTTATTGTTACAGCAGGGACACTACTATACCCACTACCAGCACTAGATACAGATATGCTTTCTATTTGACCATCTAGAACATAGCTATTGAATTCATCTTGCTCAAATACTCTAACAGCGTTAGCCATAGTATAATTACTAAAAACTCTTACTCTATTCCAATCTGAACTATTATCTGCAGGAACTGTAGTTGCAGCTGCAGCTGCTTGCCATCTATTTCCGTCACTTAGAGTGTACCCTGCTCCTGCACTTGCTGCTGTATAATTTCCACCCCATTCAATTTCTTTTAACCCTGTAGCATCAGTTTGATAAAACTCATCTAATGTTCTAGTACCTGATCCTGGATCATCTGTAAAGGTTGCTGTAGAAGGTACAACATATTCATCATCTTGATTTACAAAAGTTCTATGTTCTACTCCTTCAATGGTTATTTTACTCTCATTATTCCAAGTACAACCACCTTTCTTCTCCCAATTATTTAAATGGTCCCCCGCTCCTTGATACTCCCATGGACACATATTTCCAATAATAACCCTTCTAGGTAGATTTACTCCTGTTAGATCAAAAGGTGATACTAATGTAAAAGTAACTTCTGCTTCATTTTCATCTTCAATTCTATCTAAATAAAATAAATCTGATGCAAATTCTACAGGAGGGGTTGCTGTGGATACATTATATAAATACTTTTTTAGTGTTCTTCTTCTTCTAAACTTCATTCCTAATATGTCTTCATAAGTAGCTGAAGATAGTAGTCCTGCTAAACTCTTATTAGTTGCAGTTCTTAATACATTTGCTATTGTGAGTTTTGGTTGAGGTAAAGGACCGTCTGTTTTATATTCAAAACCATCTATGCCTGCAGGAATAACATAATAAGTTCTAATTGTAGTATTATCATCTAAGTCCCACATTTTACAGTATCCTGTTGCTGAGGTAGGATCATAATAGTTATTTGTAAAATAAATCCATTGATCAGGATTTGTACTTACTTGTAATTCAAATAATTCTATTATACCTGACGATATCGCTAATTTTTGAACATCTTGTACTATAGCATCTGTGCTCATGGTTCATAGGTCCTGTCTAAAATTACTGATAAACTATAATAGTCTCCGTAATCAAAAGTTTGACTCCAATTTCTTGCAATTGCTTTTACAGAAGCCTCACTCCCACCTGAGTTACTATCTGCGTAGGTAAATTTACAAACATCTACTCCTCCTAAACTTACAAAGAAAGTTATTAAATCATCAATTTCTGCTTTAGCCCTAGTTTTAAAGTGTAGCGTAAAACTTTGATCTAAAACATTTATTCCATCAGCTAAACGCTGCTCGTACCCATCACCAAATGCGGTTGATAGTACTCTTGGTTGATCTGATTTTGAAAAACCCTTATCAGGCATTACAGCAGCACTGAACCCTGTTATATTTGATCCGTCAGATTGTGTTAATCCTGTTGCCATTATCCACCTCCTCTAGCTAGTAAGCCACCTGGACGTGATTCATTTACTAGTCTTTCTTCAATTGAGGCAGCTATCATTTTTCCAAGTGCTGCTCCTTGAGATTCGCCTGTAGTTTGTGAGGATGCTTGTCCTCCTTCTACATTTACTACAACACTTGTATTATTCGTTTGTCCACCTGACATCATATTACCCATCTGTTTTTCATTTAGTACATATTCTTTACCATGAAGTATTGCTGGATAACCTGACTTAGGACCCTGCATAACTGCTCCTTCTGCTGCAGATGGTAAAGGCGTTTTTTTACCTACTGAGCTTAAATACATGCCGTCTCTTCCTCCTAGAGGAGAAAGAGTTGAAGTTGGCATAGCTGTAGATAGCGTAGAAGTTGGCATTGGCATACTACCCATACCAAACATTGCACCCATTATTCTCATTGCCATCATTTGTGCCATAATTTGCAATAAAGCTTGTATTACCGCTTTAGCCATATCTCCCATTGCTTCACTAAAACTTTTTGTTCCGTCCATTAATGCAAGTAAAGCACTAGTCATTTGTTGTTCAAAACTTTTTACAAAAGTATTTCCTAATTGTGCTACAACATTATCTTGTCTTTCATATGCTGTTGTGGCTGCTTCAATAATGCTTATCTCGTCTCTTAATCCTTGAATTCTTTGTCTATATATTTCTTGTCCTTTCGGACCTTCAAATTGTTTTTGTCCTTTTCCTTCTGCACTCTCTAGAAAGGTTATTGTTGCTAATTTGCTTTTTATTTTTATGCTATTTTGCTCTATTTTATTCTGTCTTTCCCTCATAGCATTATATTTTGTTCCACCTGTAATTAAGTTTTTATCTTGAGCTATTAAAATATCTAATTGTTTAATTTTTTCGTCTCTTCCTGCTTGTCCTACTGTAAGATCTTCTACTGCATCTAAAAAAGGTTTAAACGTTGCTGCGGCTGCTACTGCTTTCGCATGTCCTTCAGTACCTTTAGTTGAGTCATTAACTGCTTCGAGCATTAATTCATACCGTTCTTTAACATCTGCCAAAAAGTTAAGATGCTTATTACCTGTTAAACCTAAATAACCTGATACTGTTTTATTGTATTTATCAGTACTATCTCTAAGTTTTGTTACAGCTGCACCCGCTGATTTATATCCTTCTATAAGTGCAAATTCGCTATCAGTTAGTTCAAAGTTTCCTTCCTTCATTCGTGCTACAACATCTTTTAAGAAGTCATATTCTCCTGTCATTGATTGTACTCTTTCTATAAGGTTTTCTTCTGCTCTTCTAGTATCACCTAACTGTATAACGTACTTATCAACTCTATTTTCTACTATCTTCAAAGCTTTGTCCATAGCTGTTGTTCCAAAAAACCCCTCATCATCAGTTAATCCTAATTCTTTTATTATCTCTGCCTGGGCTTCACCTGTTGTTACGTCTCCTCTACCTAGTCTAGCTCCCAGCATCCCTTGCTGCTTTTCTCTGGCCTCTAGTATAGAGTCTATACCACCTCCAATAGCCGCTGAAGTAAAAGACCTTCCTGCTTGTTCTACATAAGATCCAAAACCTGCTTTAACATCTCTTAAAGAAGCAGCTCCTACCATCATTTCCTTAATTTCATCATTTAAATCTCTTTGAGTTGATAAAAGTCTTGATATTTTTGATTCAGCTCCTGCAGCTTCACGTGAATAATCCCGAAACCAATTTATTCCTTCCTTTATTCCTTCATAAGCCATATATGCTATACTTGCATAAGTTAATGCGGACATTGCCATACTAAAGCCTTTCATCATTCCTATTTGCATAGTTTTTAATGTACCCATAGTTTTTTGACCACCAGCTTGTACTCTAGCCCAGAAAACGTCCCAATTAAGTTTACCTTTTTTTAACATAGTTCCACTTTTTGTATGGTACTCTGCTTGTTCTAAAGCCATTTTATCTAATGTTATTCGCCAATCCTCTAATATCTTTTTATTCATGTTTTTGAAAGGACCTACTCCTTTAGCTGCAGAAGTTCTCATACGAGCCAACTGCCTTGGAGTAAGTTCACGACCTTGCTGTAAAGCTACCATACCGGCTCCTCCAGCTGTTCCTGAATAACCTTGTGCTAATCCGGTCGCATGTTTAGAAAGACCTTTATAGTTTATTCTTGCGTTAGCTGCCATTTTTGTAGTTGAATGAGCAAAAGCTTCTGCTCTTATTTGAGCCTGTTTTAATTTTTCATTATGCATATCTAAAGAAGCTCCAGCCTTTACTTTAAATTCTTCATAACTTGGTATTATAGTTCTAATTATAGGTAGTGCTAATAGTAATAGCATTCCTGAAGCTGCTAAAATATGTGTGCTAAAGAAAGTAGCTAAAGCACTTGCTGGACCTGCTATAAATAGTTTTAAAGAATTAGTCATATCATCAAATGACTTAGCCATTATATTTATCTGATTGACTTCTGGATCCATTATTTTTGCTATGGCTCCAAATTTCTGTTCTGCTTGTTCTAAGACATCGTTAGTAATAGCTTGTGATTTTTCAAATTGAGTTAATGCTTCTTTACTTTTACCGATTCTAGTAGCATACTTTTCAAGTGCAGTATCTAAACGAAGTATAATACCTAATTCATCTAATAGTTCTGGTTCCGCTTTTGTGGTACCTCGTACTAGTCTATTAAAAGCATCTGTTACATCTCTTCCTAAAGCTATTGAGGCTAATTTAGCCGCTTCTCCTAGTCTAGTTAATTGGTCTGCACTTAATCCTGCAGCAGTACCAATAGCAGCTGCTTGAGCAGCATCTGCATAAGTAATTTGTTGAGCTGTGGCTTCTTGAATGGATCTAGTAAGGGTTTTATAAGCTACACCTGATACTGCAGCATAGGCTTTTTGACCTTCTAATAATAATTTATAATCTGCTGCATCTTTAAGAAATCTAAAGGCTGCTCCTAATGCGAATATATTAGCCGCTAATGTTGCGTAAGCAGGTACAAGTCCGCCTGTCAACCCTTGTGACATCTTTGAGAAGTTTTTAGTAGTATTTGAAGATTGACGCGAAATACCCTTCATAGCACGATCAGCGCTATGTCCTTTATCAGTCATACCTTTTAGGTCTCTACCTGTTTGTTTAGCTTTTTTACCCGTTTCTCTTAAACTACCATTATCATCAATATCCATATTGATGTCGACTGTATTTTTTCCTTTACCTTTTGCCATTATCCTCTAACCATTTTTGTGCCTGGAGCTGTTGTTTGCTCTGCTTTTTTTCGTTGTTGTTCTGCTTTATCATTAAGTTGCTGGGAATTAAAGTGTTCTATATATTTTATAAAAAACACTACTTCTTTTTTCGATTCTACCTCATAAATATCTAATAAGTCTCCTAATGCTGCCCAATCTTTACCTAAATATACTCCGTTCATACCGTCCCATCTATCTGGAAGTAAAGTATGTACAGAAAAAGCTAATTGTACTTCATAGGGAAAATGATATGTCTCTATTGGAGCTTTATCTGGATTAGGCTCTTTACCTAATCTTTCCATTACTGCTATATATTCTTCATAGCTTTTAAATTGAGAATTAGTATTAAAATGACGCTCAAGTAAGTCTATTATTTGAGTTACTTGCTCTGAGTAAAATTTTCAAGTTCACCTGTTGCTTCTGTTACCCAAGTATCAAAATCTGGTGAATTTTTCATTAATAATTCTGCATTTTCAGTAGTAAAAGGTAGTTCATCTTCTAAGTTTAAATCTTTTAAATCAATTAGAACAAGTTGTCTAAGATAATCAAATTTAAAACCTGTCCAACCCTTTATTACTGCTTTTACATATTCTACTAAAAATATATCTTCATCAAGAGCTTCTTCAAATGCTCGAGTTTTCTTATTAAATTTTTGTTTTACACACTTACTACGCAATTTTAAAAGTTCTTCTCTTGCTAAATAAGTAAGTTCAACTATAAGACCTTCCATATCTGGAAAATCTAAAGAAACTGTTTTGCTGGGTGTCATCAAACTTGCCAGGGATACTGGCGCTGTTGTTGATTGTTCGTTCATGCTGTTTTTTCCTATTGTTGTTTGTTAAAAAATGTTAGGGCGGCGTACCGCCCTAACAACCTAGTTATGTGCTAACCAACGTCTTGTCCTATAAATGTAAATACTGAGATTTCATCTGTAGCATCAAAAGTGCTTGGTAACGCATGGAAATTAGTTTCCATTGAAATTACTTCCTCAATTGAATGAGTTGGTACTTCTAAATGACATGTAGGCATTGTAACTAAAGCGTAAGGGGCAGCACTTGCTCCAATATCAAAA
>VTLG01011543.1_pt1 | contig 18461 bp, 31 predicted proteins | sample 4694571 | NCBI WGS metagenome assembly VTLG01 (sample SAMN12604809, study PRJNA352737) | marine metagenome | biome: ENVO:00000447; feature: ENVO:00000209|ENVO:00000569|ENVO:01000036; material: ENVO:00002151; isolation source: viral sequences binned using virsorter ... | reverse complement strand
CGCTACTGACGACATCCCATGCGTAGTTGTCCACCGCCTCACGGGCAACCTCGTTGACCGAATCCTCCACGGCCTCCCACACCGTGCTGTCATCAAACTCAACGTCTACGTTCGTGTTTATTTCAACTTCGGTATTCATGTGTGCACCTCCCGATGCGTCTAGTAATCGGTTCAGGGTTTCCCCTTCCCCTCTCTCCCTTTCTAAAGAAAGGGGAGAGAGGGGAAGGGAGTCTTATGCGTAAGGGTTCCGGTGCCATTCCGCTTCGGCATCCGCCCTGTATGCGTCACGTTCCTTCGTGAGTTCCGACCACTCATCGAAGTCCTCAAGCACCCAATCGGATGCCTGCGTGGGATCACTCATCGGAGTCCCAGTTCTGCAAACAACGCAACCAATCGCCCTCAATCGCAAAGGCGTACTGCTGCGAAGGGGTGCCATCCTCCGGTTCCTCGTCTAAAGAAGGATCCCATGTGAACGTGCACTCCACCGACAGGTAACTGCCGAAGTCATGCGGGTTCGACTTGATGTACAAGCAGGCACCCTCCGGCTCCGGGCCGTAGTGCCTGCGAATCTGGTCAATGAACCGCTGACACTCCTTGCGAGCGTTCACCGGATACATATCCGTACCGACCTGTGCACAGGACTCATCCCAAGGGGCTTCGCCTATGTACAGGGAATCTTTGATTAGTGTTGCCATTGTGCACCTCCCAAGTGCTTGTTGTTTGGTTTGGTTTCCACACCACTCTCTCCCTCTCTAAAGAGAGGGGAGAGAGTGGTGGATCTCATGTGCATTAGTCCTCGTCTTCGCCCATGACGATGGGCCAACAAGTCGCACAGATGTAATACCCAAACGCCCGCTGATGCGGAGCGTCTGCGTTGATGATGATCTCCCGCTGTTCCTTGTCAAACGCAGGGAACATCTGTTGCACAAGACCCTCACGCATCAGGTAAGCGTCGTGTTTCACAATCTCAACGCTTAGAGAGTCCTTGCCTTCGCATTGTTGACAGGTCGCTGTTATCTCTCTGTTCATTCTGCACCTCCCATGTGTGCATAGCATTCCTTGCAGGAACCGGCCCGTTGCCCTGTAATCGCATGCTGCAACGCAGGACTCTCCGTAGCCATCTCGTCTATGGTCTTATCGTTGCCACAATCTAGGCAAATGAACTCATGCATCACGCACCTCCTGCGCAAAGTCTCGTACCCGTTCGTGAAGTGCCCCGTCGGGGTACTGGATCGCATCGCACAAGGGACAGTCGATAAGGCAACTGCCCCCTGTCTCATCCCACGCACCCTCGGGGTGCGCAAGTCCAATGCTTGCACCTGCACGCACAGACGCTGCATAGAAGTCGAACCCAGCAGCATAGGAAACGCTGCCGATCATCACATGCCCATCCGGGGTAACCCATTTGGCTAGTTTCTTCTTGTCACCCTGCTCAAGCAGGTCGTATTCATGCATCACATACCTCCCGTATGCGTTGATTTGCTTTCCTTGCGTGGAGGTGCGGGGAATCGAACCCCGGTACTCATGCGCTCCCACATGGGGCTTTCACATGAGGCGAAACCATTTCACCCCCTAGCGTGCAGGGTGGATCCACGAACGCACAGGATCACGCGCCGTCGCGCGCTCTGCATCATACGTCCGAGGTCCACCCCGCACATGGTGCCATGACAACACCGCCAAACGCCCCGCTCGTAGGGAGAGCGGGGCGCAAGGCGCTGGCGTCAGGCAGACGCAGCGACCTTCTCAGCGAAGGACTGCGCCTTCAGGCCGATCCGGTCCAGTGTACCCTGCCAAGCCAACTCACCGGTCTTGGTCTTATGGGTAGGCACAAGCGCCTGAGCCTTCTCCAAGGCAGCGACACATGCAGCGCCGTCACCTGCGTTGAACGCCTTGGTAGCGTTCGCCAACTGGGCGTTGATCCGGCGGTTGATCCGCTGGTTCTGCGCCCTGCGGGCAGCCTTATCGACTGCCGGGTTCTGCGTAGTTGCAGGAGCCTCCGCCGGAGCGTCGGCCTCAAGTCCGCCCATCGACTCAACGATGGCCGTAATCAGTTGCGTGATATCCACGCCGTTCACGATGTTGCTCATTGCGCACCTCCCGATGCAGTTGTTGGATTGGATTTGGGTGGCTCCCCCACCCACACTCTCTTCACCAAAGGTTCAGAGAGTGTGGGAGGGGGGTTTCGGTCATTCGCCATACAGTTCCTTGTAGCCGATGCCCTCCACGTACGCGCCCTCTGTGATGCGACGCACACCGCACCGGTCCGATGTGGACCCGTAACCGGGACCAACCGGAGTAACCCCTGCACTAGCAGGCATACCGCTCAGTCCCATGCGGCAATCAAACATGTGCGTGCCGTGATGCCACACCTCAACCAGCATCTCCGCATCGAATACCGGGTCACCCTGCACAAGCACAGCGACCCACTTGCCGTCCGATGCGGACGCACGCCGGTATTCCACAGCGTCCTGTACGAGATTACTTAGATTCGATGACTTCATGCACGCACCTCCAAGTCACGGAACGGAACGACCTCTTGAGCGCAGGCATCCCACACCCACATTAGACCCTTCTCGTTCGTGGACGCCTTACGGCAGGCATCGCACCTGCATGCAACCTCGTTGTTCTTGTTTGTCATTGTGTACGCCTCCCAGCGTGGTAGTCGAAAGTTTCGGAACATCCCCTCCCCCTCTCTCCTCTCTAAAGAGAGGGAGAGAGGGAGAGGGGGATCTCATGTACTAGAACGGCTCATCCCGAACCGTTGCATACTCACGCTTGGCTAAGTTCGCTTCTGCCTGCTCAAGCAACGCTTCCAAAGCCCCCTGCGCAACCGCTACCGACTCATCCTCCGTAGCGATCAGCAACGCCTCACGCAACAGTTCCTTATCGTCACGCAACTCGTTGCCTGCACGCAAGTAATCATCGGCCTGCTGCTTCAGGTACTCGTTGGTGCGCACCATGCCATCCCAGCACCGGGTCGCCAACACAACGCGCCCCAGCGGAGACTGATACCACTGAACCCTATGCCACCACAAGCCGTACATAACGTACGCCCTGTTCAGGACCGTATTGATGTATCGCATTATGCAACCTCCTGCATGTAAGCGTCGTATTCTTCTTCGTCCAGTTCCATGTACCCGTAATCCACATCCGGGGCACTATGAGACTTCACGATCTTGTACGCCGGGGTAGCGTCGTACTCCGCACGCTCCGACTCAGTGAACCAAGCCTCGTACTCGGCAGGAGTCATGCTGTACACACCCACCTCAGCCTGCACACTCGCCCTGATGTCGAAGATCGACACAAACGAACCAGACTGCTCGGCTGTAGACCGTGCAACACAGGTGCACTCACCGAACCGGTAGCCGTCGCTAGGATTCGGCACCGTCATGTCGGACCGCCAACACGTACAGCCAAGGCCGTAGATGCTGGCAAGCATGAACTCCGGCACCTCATACCGGGAGTCCTCTCGTACGGCCCGCATGTCAACCGGACCGAACACAGCACCAAGGTCTAGGCGCTGCAACTCGCTTTGTAGTGTCTGCATGTGAAACCTCCACAGTTTCATGTAGTTGGAATGGAAAGTTGGCAACCTCCCCCTCCCTCTCTCTCCAAAAGAGAGAGAGAGAGGGAGGGGGGATCTCATGTACGAGGTCAGCCGACCTGCATCGGCACACCATCCTCGTCGTAATGTTCGTGGTAGCGCCACAGGGGCACACCCAGCGCAGCACGGGAAGTGAACCATACCTGATCTCTCTCAGGCAACAGGAACCCAACGCACCGAATCAGGTGATCGACCACCTCTTGCACGGGAACCCCCTCATCATGGGGATCCACCTTGTATGAAGCGAACACATTAGCGACTCGCTCCATCATCCTAACCGCCGTATCCGGCCAAAGCATCTCATCTTCCGTCATGGCAACCCTTTCATCGTCGAAAATCGGACTATCTTGGTATCTCCCTCTCCCCTCACCTTCAGTGAGGGGGAGAGGGAAGATACCAGACCTCATGTACAACTACTCATCCAGCATCTCCACCGGGTGATCCTCATCACACCAGCCTGTATGCGTAATCGGTTCACCTAGGATCTTGCAACTGCGTGCCCGTGACTCAAACATGGCCTCAAACGCGCCCATAACCTCCGACCGCTTCGGTGCCCTGTCGAACCGACGCACATACGCATCAATCCAATCGCTTGCGAAGTCCCACGGCAGATCACCGCTCACCCCGTCCGTACATGAGAACTCATACTCACCGTTCCCGTGCGTCCATGTCCTCGTTGTATTCCACCAACTCATGCTTGCACCTCCGTGCGTTCACCTCTACAGAACGGAACACCGCCAAGCGACGCCCCTGCACTACCTATCCGGGCAACGAAGTAAACCTTCCCATCGTCACCATTCGCAAGAGCGCCCTCCCTGATGTTGCCCTCAGCCCCTAGGACCGTTGCAACAACACCGTTCGGCATTCTCACGCGCTCACCGGCCCTATGCGGCCACTTGTCCGCGCAAAGTTCGCAACTCACACCTGCACCTCCTTCTCGCAACGGCCATACCACTGGTCCCAGAACCACTCGTACAACCGAGGGAACAAACTCATTCCCACCCTATGAAACAATCTCATGCCTACACCTGACCCTTCGTAGCCTTGCCCAACTCCTGCCTTATGCACTCGCTTAGACTCAGCGGTGCACACTGATCGCACTTCCACACCCGGTCACCGGATGCCCACGTACCCATGTCCGGGTACTGATCGGACGGATCCATGCTCTCGCGTGAATCGCCACAAACGAAACAACACAACATACGCACCTCCCGTGCATACAAGTGATCGGATGACCACCGACCCGCCCCCTGTACGCGCTCATACAAGGAACGAACCGCTAGCAACCCCTACGCAGCCTGCCTACCCACGTGGATGGCGTAGGACTCCTGCACTACCTCACGCACGACCGCCTCACCACCGCGCTCATGGGACATCAGCGACTCAATCAGCGTGTCGCGCTCCGCACACAAGTGCGCATAGTGGTCCGGGTCGTACCGTTCCATATCGTCGTCTACTGCGTGCATCCAAGCGACCATCGCCCAGCGTGCACGGCACACAAGCATCAACTCCATCGTGACACCTCCTGCGTCATACATGGCACAATCTGCACCGAGCGCCGCCCCGACATGCGCCGGGGCAGCACCCGCTACCTACGTGCTGCGATCAGGCAGCCACCTCGTCCCGTGCGAGGATCTCCAGAGCCAACTTGTCGGCCTTCCGGGCGATCTGGTTGTGTGTGGACACCCACCCAGCCGGTGTGGCTGCGGTGGCGGTGGCGAGGATGGCGATCATGTCCTCGTACGTAGCATCCTCGTACCGGACCGCCTTCGTAGCGTTAGCGATCCGACCATTGACCCGCTTGACGATGGCCGAGTTCTCAGCCTTCGTGCGCTTGGGCGCCTTCGCCTTGGCCGGAGCCTTGGTCGCCTTCGGAGCCTTGGCAGCCTTGGCCGGAGCCGGAGCAGCCTCAGGTGTGGACAGGGCGGTCGCAACCGCAATCGCAATAGCAGTAGCAAGTTCAGTGATCTGCGTGTTCGTCATGGCGTGGGCCTCCTTGGCCCGCTGCCGACCCGGCGACCTGCCGTTTCGACCCCCGAACCATGCCGAAACCATCCGAAAATGTCAAGGCCCCCCAAACACGTGGAAACGGCGCGCATTATGCACGTGTTTCTGCGCAGGGTTTGGATCGACCCCCCCAAAAATGGCCCCGAGATCCCCCCAACGGTTGCCAGAACCGGCCAGTGGCACGGTTGCCTGCGCATTATGCGGCGCACAACGGCGTGCACTGGGACCATTTGTGCTGGTCAGGACGGCCCAACGCGCCTGCGCGCCTGCGCACGTTGGCTCCCCGCCGGACCGGTGCCCGGACCCCCCTAGGGGGGGGTCCGGGTGCGCGCGTGTGTATGTATAGATAAGGATCTATAGCGCGATTGGGTATATATCTTTGGCCTGTACGCGTATAAGGTACCTAGTAGGTACTTAGTATCAATGCCCCCGGCTGGGGGCCGGGGGCATTGTACTTAGTACCACATCCCCCCCTCTAAAAGCGAGGTTCGTCCCACAGTTTCCACAGATACTTCGCATACACAACACAGATGCCCGAATGGGACACTCCCGTGTTATGGTAGACCTATGAACCAACCAAACGTGAATGTGCAAAAACGCATCATCGCAATGGGCGCAGGCCATTGGCTCCAACGGTACGCCGTTGTTCAAGACGGCCGCATCAAAGAACTATTCGTCAACCGAGAGGACGCGGAACACCTGATGAACATGATTATCGACAACTGGACGGAAAAAGAGTAATGCCCCAGAACGGTGGTGGGCGAGGTTGGGTCTGGGACGAGGAAGCAGGCGAGAAGATCATGCCAGACCTCTGGCATGGGTTTCTTGACTGGCTTCTGAAAGGCCCAGAGCGCGAACCGCGAACGCAACGTGAGTGGGCAACCGAGAACGACATCCACGAAGACTCCCTAAGGCGCATCAAACGCGACCACCGGTTCATCAAAGAATGGGACCGGCGCGCCGCAGAACTGAACATCAACCCGGAACGGGTTCAGAGCGTCATCGACTCGCTCTGGCAGAGGGCTTCCGATGGCGATGTGAAGGCTGCGAATCTGTATTTGCAGTATATTGAGAAGTTCACTCCGAAGCGTAAGATCGTGGTGGATGATGAGCGGGACATTGCAGGCTTTTCAGATGAAGAGTTGGCTTCCGCTTTGGAGGCTGAGGTGCGACATTTGAGGATGGTGGAAGATGCCTAAGGTTGGTGGTAAGCATTATTCGTATAGTGCGAAGGGGAAGGCTGCTGCTAAGGCGGCGGCGAAGCGGACCGGTAAGAAGGTCACTCACGCTAAGAAGCGCAAGTAATGCCGGGGCATGTGTTGCATGAGGGCAAGTGGGTTCCGTATTACGTGCGGGAAGAGGCGTTGGGTGAGCATCCTGAGTTGGATCCGTTTGACGATGACGAGGTTTTGGAGTGTGGCCTTGACCATGTTGAGGTCTGCGAGTCATGTCAGTGAGGGAGTGGATCATGTGCGGGGTGGTGTGCGCCCTGTTCGCGTGTATTGCGCTCACGGTTTGGGGTTTGGGTCGGACGTTACAATCGTTGTTCGATTAGATGGGTCGTCTGAGTGAACTTCGGCAGGAGGCGGAGTGGCGTCACTGTGTTGCCGATGAGTCGTATTTCTTACGCAAGTATTGGCATATTGCTCATCCTGCTCATGGTCGAATACTGTTTGATCTCCGGGCGGCTCAGTCTGAGGCTTTAGAGCGGTGGGCTAATAACCGTTATTCGTTGACGTTGAAGGCCCGTCAGATCGGGTGGACGACGTTGGTCGCCGCCCACCAGTTTTGGTTGGCGTTTTTTCACGACGATCAGAACATTATTGATTTGTCGCGTACAGAGCGGGAGTCTGTGCTGCTGCTGAAGAAAACGAAGTACGGTTTGAAGCATATGCCGGACTGGTTGTTGGAGCGGGGGCCGGATTCGATTGTTGAACATCAGCAGAGGATGGGTTTTAGTAATGGTTCGCAGATTGCTTCGATGCCGTCGGCATCTGATCCTGCGCGTGGGGAGTCCGCGTCGCTGGTTGTGGTCGATGAGTGGGCGTTTTTGCCCAACCCGGAGGAAGCATGGGCTTCGATAGAGCCGGTTGCTGATGTGGGGGGTCGAATCATTGGCCTTAGCACGGCGAATGGAAGCGGAAACTTCTTTCACCACCTATGGACGGGTGCCACGACGGGGAATAATCGCTTCGATCCGATGTTTTTTCCGTGGTCTGCGTCGGAAGACCGCGACATTTCGTGGTATGAGTCGAAAAAGGACGCCATGCTGCCGTGGCAGTTGGCTCAGGAGTACCCGACTACGCCTGAAGAGGCGTTTGTAAGGTCTGGGAACCCTGTTTTTGACTTGGATGTGCTGGATGGCATGTCCATTCACCTGAAAGAAGGCGAACGGGGCTTTTTGCATGAGATTCAGAAGAATGTTTTGGAGTTTCGATGCTGACGGTGTGGGAACGGCCTAAAAGGTGGAGTGGTTACACGCTGGGGGTGGACACAGCGGAGGGTTTGGGTCATGGCGACTACTCTTGCGTGCAGGTTATTGACGCTAAGGAGGGTGAGCAGGTCGCTATTTGGCATGGGCGCATCCCGCCTGACGAGTTGGCCTATGAGGTTTACAACATTGGCATCTGGTATGGGAACGCCTTGTGTTGTGTAGAGTCGAACAACCACGGGTTGACGACGATTGTGCAGTTGCGCCAGTTGGGGTATCCCAACCTGTTCCGTAAGCGTTCTTTGAATAACGAGTCGAATAAGATGACTCAGGAGTTTGGGTGGAAGACGACGCGTACGTCTAAGCCTTTGATGATTGATGATTTGGGTATGGCGTTGAAGAACGACGAGTTGGTTTTGCATTGCCGCGACACGATTGGCGAGTTGCGGACGTTTACCCGCAATGAGCGGGGGTCGATGTCGGGGTCGCCGTACGATGACCGGGTGATGGCTCTTGCTTTGGCGAATCAAATGCGCAAGTATGCGTTCATACCGGAGTATGTTCAGACGGTGGATGACACGTTTACGTTTGATTGGTGGCGCCGTCAGATCCCGAAGAACGCCCCGGAGGATTCCGCCATCGGTACTAACGCGTTTCGTGGGACAGCCTAAGTCTCTGTGTAGGACAATCTAACGAAAGGGAAAGTCCTTGAGCAAGCCAAACAAGTACAATGCCTCTGGCATGGGTGCGCAGCCGAAGTTGAACACAAAGCAGTTGTATAACGGTCCTGCCCGTCCGGGTGGGTCGCAGAAGGCGACTGTCAACTTCACAGGCGACGACAACGCTCATCCCGGTGAGTTGGGTTCTGGTATCAGGGTGCGCGAAACTCCGCACAACCAGCACGGTCAGACCGGCAAGGTTGAGCCGTCAGCCGAACAGCCGAAGAGCGCCAATCACCCAACTTGATCCTCCCGCCGGATGCCACATTTGTAGAGTTCCGCGAGTACGTGGAATCTTTGCATGGCCCTAAGGGGGACGCCGAGATGGCGGACCTGTGGGAGTGGCGCCAAAAGTTGTTGGGGGTGAAGGTTGTGACCGGACGCACGATGCGTGAGATGCTGCCCCCAGATGAGCAGCATTTGACTTTGCGTGAACGTGAACGAAAGGTTATCGCTGACGCTCGCGCAGCGGGGATAGAACCCGAAAGGGCACCTGCCTGATGGCAAAAGCCGACCATTACGAAGAGGTCCATAACCGGTTGGAGATGGCCCGACGGTGGCGTACCGAAGAGGGGTACGACTCCAAGTGGCATCGTCTAATCGACCTGTACCGGGGTAAAACCTATTTTGGGGTTCGTAGCCCCGCAGACGGATACGACCGCGTATCTGTAAACCTCGCGTTTTCAACAGTGAACGTGATCGAACCGTCTGTCGCCGTGAACCATCCAAAGATCACGGTCATGGCGAATCAGGAACAGGATCAGGACCGGGCCATTTTCGTGGAGTCGGTAGTCAACTACCTGTGGCGCCATCACGACTACCAGAAGCCTTTCCGGCGTGCCGTCAAGGACTTCCTCATTTTAGGGCACGCTTGGCTGAAGGTTGGTTGGCGCTTTGTGGAGGTTGAGCGCCAAATGTCCGGCGAAGAGCGCCGGAGTCGTTTAGATTTGGCGCAGGCCGAGGTTGATGATTTCGCTGCTGTGAATCCGCAGTTGGCTGGCGATTTGCCATCACCGCAGGATCTGGTTGATTCGGTTCCAGCCACAATGGTGGACATTGTGGAGGATCAGGCTTTCGTTGAGCGGGTTTCCCCGTTTGACATGCTGATCGACCCTGAGGCGACCTGCTTGGAGGACGCCAAGTGGATCGCACAGCGGATTGTGCGCCCACTGGCGGAGGTGAAGAAAGACAAGAGGTTCAAATCGTCGGCGCGTCGGACTCTGACAGCCGACGCTGGCCTGAAGATGCGATGGGATAGCGACTACGAACGCGAGCAGTACGCAGAATCCACAGATCGTGTAACCCTGTACGAATACTACGACAAGCAGAACGGAACCATTTCCGTCTGCTCCCATGACGGGCAGACGTTCCTGTTGGACCCAACGCCGATGCCGTACGACTTCGGCATCCCGTTTGTGATGATGCGGAACTATGATGTGCCGGATCAGTTCTACCCGATGGGGGATCTGGAAGCGATTGAGTCGCTTCAGGAAGAACTGAACCAGACCCGAACGCAGATGGTGAACCACCGTAAGCGTTACGCCCGCAAATACCTTTACCATGAGCGGTCGTTCGGCCCAGAGGGTAGAGAGGCGCTGGAATCCGACACTGATGGCCGATTTGTGCCAGTTGTTGACGAGAATCGAAACCTTGGCGATGTGGTCATTCCATTGGCTCAGGTGCCTTTGGCCCCGGAGATTTACAACCACTCTTCGATCATCGAAGGCGACATCAATGTTGTAAGCGGCGTTTCCGAATATGCACGCGGTCAAATGCCGGAGGTTCGTCGCACAGCGACGGAGGCCAGCATCATCGCTGACGCTGGCAACGCCCGAGCGTCTGACAAGTTGGCAAAGATCGAACTGTTTATCGGTTCTGTGGCTCGCAAGATCATTCAGTTGCTACAGCAGTACATGACTCAAGAACAGATGGTTCGCATCACCGGCAAGAACGACCAGAGGTTGTATGTCGCCTACACGCGGGATGACATCCTTGGCGAGTACGACTACTCCGTTGAGGGTGGTTCAACCCAGCCGATGAATGAGACTGCGCGACGGCAGCAGGCCATTTCGCTGATGAACGCCATCGGACCACTTGTCGGGGTCGTTATCGACCCAGTGGAGTTGGCCCGACACGTGTTGCAGGAGGGGTTCGGAGTGCAGAACCCCGACAAGTTCTTAGTGCAACAGCAGCCCGCAGCGCCTCAGGGCGCGCCTGCTGGGGCACCACCTCCGGGTCCGCCTCCACCGGGAGGAATACCCCCGCCCCCTATGGGCGGCGGCATGGGTCCGGGTCCAGTCCCCGAACAGGTCTTTGAGGCCACCGGGGGCGTCCCGCCAGAGTTGTTGGCACAGTTACAAAACCAGATGGGGTTGGAACTGCCCAACATGTAGCGGGACAGTTATTTCATTATCGTAGGAACACCCGAAAGGATTCCTTATGGCAAACGAAGAGACTTCAACAGGGGACTCGTACACGGTCAAGATTGACGGTCGTGAAGAGCGGGTTTCATTGAATGAACTTCAAAACGGGTACCAACGTCAGGCGGATTACACCCGTAAGACGCAGGAGTTGGCATCCGAACGCGAGAGATTGGCTCAAGGAGAGGCAATCGTCCAAGCACTAGAGGCTGACCCGGAAGGAGCGATTACTGCTTTGGCAGGATCATTCGGAGTTGGTGTGGGCAACCACAATACGTCATCCCCTGAACAGGGAGATTACGAGGATGTGGACCCTGATGAAGTTCGCTTGCGGCGCATTGAGTCTTCCATTGAAGAACAGAACCGAGCGTTGAGACAGCAAAACTTGCAGAAGGAAGTGAACACACTCCGCGACAAGTACGACGGTATTGACTTTGACGAGAAGGCGCTGTACGCGCATGCTCTCAAAAACAAGATCAACAACCTTGATGCCGCATTTACCCACATGAACTGGGATCAGATGCAAACGGTAGCCAAGGACGCTGAGATTGTTGAAGAGAAGCGTGCAGCACAGATCGTTGATGGCACACCGGGTTCCTCTGAGGGGAACGTAGAGCGTGCAGTTCGTGCGGTGGATTCGATTCGTGATGCTTTTGTGCTGGCACAAACAGAACTATCCGATTCATAACAACCATTAGGAAGGGGTGATTTAGCATGGCCGCAGGAAATGATGATTTCAATCAGATCCTTAGCACTACGCTAAAGAACTACGTTCCGAAGTTGGCGGATAACGTCTTTACTGCCCGACCGCTGTTTTACGCGCTGACCAATGGACAGACCATTCGGCGCATCAGCGGAGGCGCGAAGATCGTTGTTCCGATCATCTACGGGACAAACTCAACTGCTGGTTCTTATGCGGGCGACGACACTATTGACATTACTGCTCAGTCAGGCATTACGGCTGCTGAGTATTCGTGGAAACAGTACGCCGCCAGCGTAACAATCACCGGTATTGAGGAAGCCAAGAACAACGGCGAAGCAGAGATCATTGACCTCTTGGAAGGCAAGATCATGCAGGCCGAAGAAACCATCATCCAGAACATGAACACCATGTTTTGGGGTAACGGCACGGGCAACAGCGGCAAGGACATGCTGGGCCTCAATGCTCTAGTCGGTTTGGGTAACGATTCTGGCGGGTCCACACTCGCTGGTATCGACGCTACCGATTCAGACAACTCATGGTGGCGTTCGTCGGTAAGCAATCAGGCCGGTGTGCTTGATGTTGCTTCTATGGCGACCATGTACAACAACGTGTCTGTTGGCAACGACCAGCCGACCATTATCATCACAGATCAGGACGAGTACGAGGCTTACGAGGCTCTGCTCCAGCCGCAGTTGCGGTACACGGATGCCCGCGTGGCAGATGCTGGATTCCAGAATCTGCTCTTCAAGGGCGCTCCTGTGACCTATGACAGTGATTCTAACCTTGACGGTAAGATGTTCTTCTTGAACACCAAATACCTGAGGTTGGTTGCTCATACGGAGACTTGGTTCCAGCCAACTCCGTTCGTGCGGCCCACAAATCAGGATGCGCGTTATGCGCAGATTCTCTGCTACGGCGAGTTGACTACGAGCAACCGTTCCCGGCAGGGCATGATTTACGGGCTTACCGACTAACTAGGAGCAGAACTTGAAACGAGCAATCGCCCTTGTTTACAGCAAAAATGCTGAACCAGCAGGGTCACGCGGCTCCGCCCCATCCCACTACGCACCCGGCGAACGCTCTGGTGCAAGGATGGTGCCCGGTGTGACCGGCGACTTGGGTGAACCTCCCATTGTTCGTAAAGGGTTCTGTTCTGCAACGACCCGCCACGGGGCGCCCTGCAAAGCGCGTCCCGTGGCCGGGTCAACCCTCTGCATTGGACATACGAGGCAAAAGGCTGCTTCCTAATGGCAGGCATGACGATTGCGGCGATGCGCACGCAGGCGCGCGCGATTGTAGACATTGATACGACAGACATTTCCAACACGGTTCTCAACAACATCATCGGTCAAGGGTTTGATTCGATTGTCTATAGTGAGAAGCGTTGGCCCTTCTACGACGTTGCAACCACGTTTGCTACAGTCGCCTCACAGAAGGACTACCCTATTGCCACTGTAGGCGCTTCGGTGACGCAGGGTTTACGTGATGTTGTTGCGGTACGCAACGACGATCACGTTATACAGTACATTGGCAGCGACCATGCTGACAGGAACTATCCGCTGGATGTTGAAGCCTCGGGTCCACCGTGGCAATGGAGTTTCTGGAACGAGACAGTCCGCTTCTACCCCACCCCAAGTAGTGTTGAAACCATTTACGTTCGGGGTATTCGCAACGCAACCGATTTCGGAGAAGGCAGCGCAGACAGCGCAGAACCCGACCTCCCCGATCCGTTCCACGCCGTACTCGTTACCTACGCTATTGCCAAGTGCTATTTGCAGCAGGAAGACCCAACAATGGCGGATCAGTACATGCGTAGTTACATGATCGAACTTGACAATGTGGCACGCAGGTATTCTGATACACCGTCGCCGCAGCCGCTGGTAGCGAACAGTCAAACTTCGACTCGTTACCTAGCCGGGATGGGGCGCTTGCGATACGCCAATACCGGTGGCGTTGAGTGGTAGCGGGCGATGGCCCGCAGAGAGTTCAAACTAGAGGTTCTTGAAGCCTTCACCGGAGGTCTGAACCTCCGTTCAGATCAGTTCAACCTCGCTGAGAACGAATCCCCCGACCTGCTAAACGTGCTTGTCGATCCACGTGGCGGCATTCGCATGCGCGACGGCGTGGACCGCCTCAATACGACAGCGTTGAGCGCCGACATAGAAGGCATTTGGGGGTTTCACTCCGACACGGGCACCAGTCAGGTGATGGTCAACTATGACACCAAAGTGGCCTATGCGACTACCGGCAACTTCACTGACATAACAGGCATTACAGCACGTACCGCCGGTACGCGCGTGTACGGCATGACGATGAATAATGTCGCTTACGGGGTATCCGGGGACAAGGTTGCGTTCAGATGGAACGGTTCTGCTGGAGCAGACCTTGGCCTTACTTTAGATGGTTCAGCAGGGAACTTCCCCCAAGCCCAGTATGTAGCCTTCTGGAACAACTTCGCGTGGGCAGCCAGCACAGTCGAATCCGCTACGAGTTACAAATATCGGGTTCGTTGGAGCAACAGTAACGACCCGGAGAAGTGGTCCGCTGCCGACTATGTGGACATCGACAAGGGTGAACACGGTGATTACATCACCGGTCTTCTCCCGATGGGTGACCGTCTGTTGGTGTTCAAGTCAAACAGCGTGTACGCGATCTTCGGTTTCGATTCCGATTCGTTTCAGGTAGTCACGTTGACGAACAGCGCGGGTTCCACCCCGCTGTCGTCCCCGGTGCACTCACCGTTCGGGGTGTTCTTCTGGTCAGCAGACGAAGGCGTTTACTTGTACAACGGACAGCAGTTTATTTGGTTGTTCTCCAAGTTGTCTCCGGCGTTGGATGACGGGCGGATTCGCACAACGAATCCACCCCAGTTGGCGTGGGGAAACAACAAGTTGTACGTTTCAACCGACTGGGTTGAAGGCGGTGTGACAACTAGGCGCGTGTTTATTTACGACCCGACGATCAGCGCAGACGGTTCTTGGGTCACGACCGATATTGATGTCGGTCCAATGCTCGCATATCGGCCCCCCAACGCTGCTGCCACCGTTTACGGAGGCTGCGTTGCCAATACGGGGGTTCTAATCGACGTAGAAGACGACCAGAACCGCACCAGTGACCGGTATGTTGGTTCCACGGAAGCGCATATCAACTCGTATTTTGTCACCCGGTGGGTGACGGGCAAGAATCCTATTGTGAAGAAACGGTGGGGTCGCCCGCGTGTCGTGTTGTCGGCGGAGGCGACGATCACGTTGCCGATTCAGATTTACAAGGATTTCGACAAGTCGGAACAGACCAACTCTTTTGAACTCTCTGTAGTAGGCAAGGTGTCTCAGTCGCGTTGGGATACAGCAAAATGGGATGACGCCGATCCAGAATCGGCGTATTTGGCTGAATGGGATGCGATTTCAGCCGATTTGACCGCAAATGTGCAGAACCTGCCCACACTTGGGACAGGGAGAAGTATTAGTATGAAGGTCAGCGGGCCTTCTTCAGACAACCATTGGGAAGTGAACGCTTTGGCGTTTACTTACACGCCAAGGAGACTCAGGTAAATGGCAACTCTCGCTGTTACAAACTCGTTCTCCGCAGGGACGACCATCGTCGCAGCGGACATGAACACCAACTTTGATGATGTTGAAGCGTTTGTCAACACCACACCGGGTGTTGTTCAGAACGACATCGTTGATGTAAAGGGCGACCTGATTGTCGCTACTGCCGCTGACACCGTGGGGCGTCTAGCGGCTGGTACGAACACTTACGTTCTTACCGCTGATTCGACTACAAGTTCTGGTTTGATATGGGCCGCGCCTACGACCGGTGACATCACCGCCGTTGTGGCAGGCACGAACATTAGCGGGGGTGCGACCAGCGGGTCGGCTACCGTAAATCTGGCGATTGACGCTGCCGTGGATGTCGGTGTTGACGGCACGGGAGTTGATGTTTCTTTCCATAGCGGAACTGCTGGCGATCTCATGTTGTGGGATGCCAGCGACAAGGCGTTGGAGTTCACAGACGCGAAGATCACGATGGGCGACAACCTCATCGAAACACCGGAGTTTATTGATTACGCCGAATCGGTCAACGTCGTTGGCGGTACCGGTGGAGGCACACAAGATTTCGACATTGCTTTGGGCAATGTCCACACGGCAACAGTTGATACGTCAGCGAACACATTCACGTTCAGCAACCCGTCTGCTACAGGCAAGTCGTGTTCGTTTACTTTGATCCTGACCAATGGTGGGTCACAGACGGTGAACTGGCCCGGTGCTGTTGATTGGGCTGGGGGAACCGCTCCAACGCTTACTACGTCAGGTATTGATATTCTTACGTTTATGACGATTGATGCTGGGACCATTTGGTATGGCTTCTTGGCCGGGGCGGACATGAAGTAATGCCTCTTGGAGCGGCTAAGGCCGCGTTGCTTGGCGCATCTGGTGGCGGGCCGGGTACTGGACTTGTGGCCTTTGGCGGGCTCATCAACCAGTACGTTGACAGCGGTGATTCCAAGACGTATCGGACGCATACGTTCCGTGGAGGGTTTAGAGCCGCTGACTCGGCTACGAGCAAGTTTTACATCGCTGACGTTATCGGCGGAACAGTCTTTGATGTGGAGTGTTTCGTTCTTGCGGGCGGTGGAGGCGGCGCAGGAAGCGGCAACTGGGCCTTCGTGGGGGGTGGAGGTGGTGCGGGCGGCATCCAAACGGAGACACTTACCCTCGCAGCGGGGACGTACGACGTAGTTGTGGGCCGTGGCCGTGGGGGCGGTGGCAACACCAACGGCACCACGGGCGAAGATAGCGTGTTCCATACGATTACCGCAGCAGGTGGCGGACATGGGAGTAGCCATGGAGATACCGCAGGCAACGGTGGTAGCGGCGGAGGCGGCGGAAATAGTATCTCTGTTGGAGACACGGGCGGTACAGGGTCGCAAGGCAACGCCGGAGGCGACGGAGGCACAGGAGCGGGCGGTTCGCCCGACGCCGACTACGGCGGCGCAGGCGGCGGCGGGGGCCACGGGGCTGTTGGACAGGACTTTCAGGGCGGTGACACTGCCGAAACTGGTGGCGACGGTGGCGACGGCTCCGCAAGCCAGATGGGCATTTTGGAGGCGACGCGAACCTACGCTGCGGGAGGCGGCGGGGGTGGACGCACACCCGGCGCGGGCGGTTCCTCAGAGATGGGTGGCGCAGGACTGACTGGGCTGGGTTCCTACATGCAAGCCCCCGGCGGTGTCGTGAACACTGGGTCGGGTGGCGGCGGAGGCGGTTACGACACAGTGAACACGGGTGCAACGGGTGGAGGTGATGGTTCCGCAGGGATCGTCATTCTTCGTTACGACACGGGACTTACCTGATGGCCGATCCTTCTTATGTGAATGCGTCTACTGGGGCGCTCACTGATCCTGAGGCGTGGGTCGCTATTGCTTCCGAATCTCTGTCGTTGCCCGCAGCGTCGGTCCAATGGATTTCAACGGCTGACGGTCAAACTGGCGACTTCAGTCAGTATATGGATCTCAAAATCATCTGTTACGCCAAGGGCACAACGGCCTCTATCAACGGCAACCTGTGCATGAAAATCAACGATGACACCACGGCAGGCGCTTATTGGGTTCAGAAAACCCGTGGGAATGGTGGAACGCCCGTGGTGCAGACTGGGACTGAGGCTCAGTGGGAGGTAGCCGAACTGCCGGGGTCTGCTGATCCGCCGGGGGCGGATGTGTTTGGGTCGGCTGTGATCGACTTGTTTGACATCAACTCGGGAAAGTATAAGACTGGTTTCGCTTCTGGTGGGGCGGGGGCGCATGACAGCACAGACAGTTACATAACCCTGTATACGGCAACGTGGCGGAGTCAGGCTGCTGTCACTCAGATCGACCTTTATTCACGCAACCTCGGCAACCTTGTCGCCGGTTGCAAGTTCTCGCTGTTTGGAATCTTGCCCAGAATGGTAAGTTGGGTGGCCCCGTAATGGCTGTAGTTGAAGCGATCCAAACCCAGTACCTAGAGGCCGATGCAACGTCGGTGACGTTCACGGACATCCCCGCCACCTACGAACATCTCCAGTTGCGAATGAGTGCCAAAACCGACTGGGATAACATGAACACTCACGGAGGCAACGCTGCTTACGGTGCGCTCAGGATGAACGGTGTTACTGGCACCAACTACGCCTACGTTCGCATGGAGGCGTATGACACAACCGATCAGGGGGCTGCGGGTGGAAACCAGTCCGAACTTTATTGTCCAAGGTTTGCGACTGTAGGCGAACCGACATCGGGGTTCAGTAGCCGCCCTGCGTTTTACGGGGGTGCGGTCTTGGACATATTGGATTATGTGAACACGGACAAGATGACGACTGTCATGTGCGTGTCGGGAACAAGTGGGCCGATCAATGTTTCGCTTGACGGAGGCGTGTTCAACAGCAACCTGACAGTTCATACGATTCTCATAGACCAGTCAGGCGGATCGAACTGGGTCCGAGGCTCTGTATTTACCCTCTATGGTTGGAATAGTTCCTAATGCCTGTCTTTACCGTCATCGACCATGAGGACTTTACGGGAACTACGTCGTCGTGGAATAAG
>VTLG01008937.1_pt1 | contig 18462 bp, 20 predicted proteins | sample 4694571 | NCBI WGS metagenome assembly VTLG01 (sample SAMN12604809, study PRJNA352737) | marine metagenome | biome: ENVO:00000447; feature: ENVO:00000209|ENVO:00000569|ENVO:01000036; material: ENVO:00002151; isolation source: viral sequences binned using virsorter ... | reverse complement strand
GTCAACGTGAATCCGCTGGTGTTGTTGAAGCAATTGGTCCTCAAGTACAAGTAACTAAGGGTGACGTATCCGTGATTTATCAGGGTGACGTAATTCTTGGACGCCTAGCTTGTGGTGCTGATTATGTGAATCCAGCCGCATGTGTTGAACTTATTGCAGGTGCTGCAGTTGGTTCATCAGGTAACGCTGCATTCTAACTATTTAAGGGAGTCATTACGGCTCCCTTTTTTTTATTCATAAATATTTATACCTATGGCTTTCCCTACCACTAATGCTACTGCAGAATTACCCGCTATAAATCAAATACTAATGGCTTGTGGTCAGGCTCCTGTCACCACTTTGGATGAAACCAACCCAGACGTTGCGATTGCTTATCAAACACTTTTAGAAGTTAGTAGAGAAGTTCAAAGTGAAGGATGGACCTTTAATAAGGAAGCACATTATGAGATGACACCAAATACAGATGATGAAATTCTTATACCTAATAATGTTTTACAAATAGATCTTACACAAGCTCATGCAGGTGATAAGAAAGTAGTAAGAAGAAATGGAAAATTATATGATAAACAAAACCATACATATGAATGGACAGATGGAGCTGTAGAATGTGATATCACATGGTTCTTTGACTGGGTAGATTTACCACGTCCAATACAAGATTATATAACAACTAGAGCTTCTACGATTACATCTAGTCGGATAATAGGAGATCAAACTCAATATCAAATACTCCAACAAAAAGAGGCATACATGAGAGCTATGGCTATGGAGTATGAAACTAACCAAGGTGATTATTCATTCTTTGGCGAACCTGACGGAGCACACCCTTATGTCGGTTATCAACCTTATCATGCACTTAAGAGATAATGGCAGCAGTAACACAAAAAATTTCAAACTATCTGAGTGGTGTATCTAAACAGCCAGATAGTAAGAAACTTCCAGGTCAAGTAAGAGAGTGTATTAACGGTCTAGCTGATGTGACGTTAGGTATGACAAAGAGACCTGGATTTCAGTTTATTTCAAAATTAAAAACAACAGGTGGTTCAGATCTAACTGGTACTTCATTAGATGGTGCTAAGTGGTTCTACGTTAATAGAGATACAGAAAGATATATTGGATGTATAACTCCTAAAGTTAATAGTACAAACGGTTCTGTTTATGTATGGAATGCTGTTACAGGTGTTGCTTGTACCATTACGCTTGATGCTCCAAACTGGGCTGCAAGTACAGCATATGCTGTAGGAGACAAAGTAAAAAACGATAGCGGTAAAATATACACTTGCGATACAGCTGGTACATCTGCAGGCTCAGGAGGTCCAACTGGTACTGGATCAGATATTACTGATAACAATGCTAGATGGGATTATACAACTACAGAATCTGCAGCTGCCTATCTAACAGGTGTTAGAGGTAACTATGATGTTATGTCCGTACAAGCATCTACTATTATTTGTAATGATACGGTTACTGTAACAACTCAAGCTGCACCTACATCTCACGTAGCTCAAAGTAGAGCAACACTTCTTCTTAGTGGTACTGCTCTTCAAATGGTTAGTCAAAGTTGGGAAGTTAAACTAGGAGGTACATCTATAGGAAGTACTCAAACAGCTACTGCTACTTCAGATTCAGATGATAAGTTTGATGATGTATTAACTAAAATAAAAACTGCTATTGATGCTTTAAGTATTACAGGAATGACCGTTACTAAGTACGGTACATCTTTACAATTAGATTATGTTGTCAGTAATACACGTACACCGTTTACTGTAGAAGCTAAAGGTGGATTTGATAATGAAAGATTAACTGTATTTCAAGATTGGGCTAGTAATGTATCTCACTTACCACCTAACTCATTTCATAACCATGTAGTTACTATTGTTAACGAACCTAATTCAGATTTTGATGATTACTATACCAAGTTTGTAGCTGATAATGCTGCTGCTGGTAGTGGATATTGGAAAGAAACAATTGGTCCTTCTGCGTCTCCAGGTTTAACAGCTTCAACCATGCCTCATAGATTGAGGAATACTAATACAAATACATTTATTTTTGAACCTATACCTTGGGTAGATAGATTAGCTGGTGATGATAATACTGTTCCTCAACCTAGTTTTGTAGGAAATACTATTAGTAAATCTTTTTTTCATGATGATCGATTAGGTTTCTTATCTGAAGATAATGTAATTGTTAGTAAAGCTAAAGCACCATTTGATTTCTATGATGCATCAGCAAGAACACAAACAGCTGGTGATCCGATAGACGTTAATTGTGCATCAGTTAGACCTACTAAATTACATGCAATTGTACCTGCTAGACAGGGTTTAGTTCTCTTCAGTAAAAACGCACAGTTTCTTATATATTCAGATCAAGGTCCATTAACACCTCAAACTACAAAAATTAGACCAATATCAAATATGGAAATGAGTGATGATGTCGCTCCCATAGATGTTGGTACTCATATGAATTTCATTAGTAAAACACCTAACTTTGTTAGGGTATTTGCTATGACTACTAGAGGTTTAGGTGAGAATCCAGACATTTTAGATATAGGAAGAGTTGTTAATGAGTGGATAACTATTGATGTAGATACATTAATAACCAGTATTCAGAATGAATTCATTGCTATGTCTAGTCAGTCAAGTGATGAGATCTATTTTTATAAGAAATACTCTGATGGTAAAGATCTATTGATGGAGTCATGGTTTAAATGGAAACTACCTGGCACTGTTCAAAATATGTCTATTGATCAAGATGATATGTATTGTATTACTAAACAAGGTAATCAATATATTTTATCTGATGCAAACTTAACTCAAAGTCCAGAAGTAGCTATTATAACTAATGCTCAAGGTCAGAAGATTAATCCATGTATTGATTTCTATACACCTGCTAGTAATGGTTTAACTGGTGGTAGTGAAAGAACAGTTGTCTATGACTCAACTAATACTAGATCTAAGTGTTATATACCATTTGCCAATTTAACTGATAGAAAGAATATAGTTTTAGTAGCTGGTACTACTGCAGCTGGTACTTATAATAACTCAGGTTATACAGTAACTGCTGAGGTTGGTACAGATTCTGATGGTACTTTCTTTATTGTTGATGGATTAGATTTATCAAGTAATGCTGCTAACGTCTATGTTGGTTATGCTTATGACTTTGATTTAACTCTTCCACAGTTATATTATCAATTAGATCAAGAAGGTAGAAGTAATGACTTTACAAGTAGTTTAACCATAGCAAGATTGAAGTTTGATTTAGGCTTATCAGGTCTATTAAGTTTCAAGCTAAATGCTACTGGTAGATTTGCAGGTAAACGAGAATATACTGGAGATGGTAGTACTACTGATTTTAACTGGATACCTGAAGATTTAAATTATATTGATAGGAATCAAGTAAAAGTTAAAATTAATAATGTAACCAGTACAGCATTTACATTCCAAAGTGATACAGAGATAAGGTTTAGTTCAGCACCTGCTAATGGAGATAAAATTCTTATCTACTTAGATGAATGGTATGAATTATCACCATCACAAATGGCTAATGACTATTTAGCTGATGATGTACCACTAGATGAATCAAGAGTTGTAACAGTACCAATACATCAAAGAAGTAAGAATTTTACATTAAGGGTCTTTAATGATTCACCATTTCCCGTTTCTCTTAACTCGATGATGTGGGAAGGAAATTACTCACCGAGAAACTATAGGAGGACTTAAGATATGGCTTTGGATGCAGTAACATATGGTCTTATATCATTTGGTACTACTTTATTAGGTGGTCTATTTGGTAGAAGTGACAAGAAAAAGGAAAAAAAAGAACAAGAAAAATTCCTAAGAGAGAAGTACGAGAAGTATGATCTTCCCTTATGGGAAATGAGTGGTGATCGTCTAGTTGCTGATAGAGATGAATTAATTAGAGGTATTGAATTAAAGCAAGCTAATGAATTAAAATTAGCTGAGTTTAAAGATAAAAATAATCTTCGTAATTATCAGCAACAACTTCAGATTCGTCAATATGAAATAGGTCAACAGAATAGATTATATGAAAAGTCTGAACGTCTTCATGGTCAATCTATAAGGCAAGCACAAGAACAAGCTGCCATACAGATGAAAGAGACTAAACAGCAGTTTGCATTTCAGAATGAAGATAGGATAGTTGAAAGTATTATTAAAAAAGGTGAATTAGATGCTACCTCTCAAACAGGAAGAAGCGCAGTAAAAGCTGCTCAAACTGCTTTATATGATGGTGGTAGACAACAGGCAATATTAACTGAATCATTAATCAGTGCTAATAGAAACACTCGCTCACAACTAAAAGACTTCTATAGGAAAGCAGACGCACAACGTATGTTAAGACCGGAAGCACCTCCAGAGCCACTCAAACCATTAGAGACTCCAATAGCTGATTATGAGATGCCTCGTGAATTACAGGAGTTTGACTTTGGACCTAAACCTATTAAAGGTGTGTCTACTGTTCAAGTACCAAGTTTTGGAAGTGTTTTAGCAAATGCAGCTGGTTCAGGTTTTAGCTCGTTTGCAGCTCAAACTGCAGGTACAAGTAGCTTTCCACAAACAACATCAACAGGTACTCAAGTTGAAAGTTTGTCTTTTGGTGGTATGAATTTCATAGATACAGTCTAATACTTATAAAAACAAATGGCACAAGCAAAATTCCAGGGGTACGCCGTTGGAAAAGGCTTTAGCAATATAGACCCAGGATACTCAACACTTTCTAGGTTACAGGAAAAGCAAAATCAAGATCTAGCTAACCTGAAACAAGAACAGAAACAACAGAGGCAAAGGGATTTACAAGCTGAAGCCGACCTCGAAAGAGTCATGAGAGCAGAGGAGGCTAATCGTAAGGAAATTTACATTGAAGATAAGGTACTTTCTACACGAGAACGAGCACTCCAGACCAATAGAAATCAGGCAGTTCAGAATAATAATGCTGAACTAAGAAAGATAGAACAACAAGGTAAAGATCTTCAACAGATTATTAGCTTTAGTAAAAAGGCTTTTGAGGATTATCAAACTATCCAAAAGAAGAATTGGGATGCTACTGCTAAAGATTCATATAACTACTATATGACTCATGGAACCACCCTTGAAGATCAGATAAGACAAGACATAGCAGAAGATGAGTTATTTCAACAAGGTGCAAACTTTGAAGCAATAGCTGATCAAATGCGTACAGAAGGTTATACAAATGAAGAAGTAAACTATGTACGTGGTAAGAATAGTGCTTCTGATTATGGACGTTTAAAAGCTTACTCAGTCAAGGCAGGTCAGGATTGGCTACCTTTTGCTAAATCTGAGTTAGCTCGGATGGGTATTACTAATAGAAACGAACAAGAGGCTGCATTAGATGCTTTAAGAATTAAGTATTTACAAGGTCATAAGCTTTATGGAATTAGCTCTGATTTCTTAGAGCCGATGTTCCAACAGATGAGAAATGGCACGTCTAAGATACTTGCACGTACTCAGTTAATTGAAGATATTCAATTTACTAAAAGGAAAACAGATGAAGCAAAAGAAGTTTTAGCTACTTTTAAAACACCTGATTCTTTAAACAACTTCTATTTAGCTAAAACAAGAGAGTTAAATCCACAAACAGGAAATTTCTATACACCAGCTGAAGCAAAGAAACTTACCTTTGATGAACTAGGTAATATTGATAGATATACTGATACAGAAGTTGTTAATTTACTCCAGAACACTAAACTTTTAAATCAAAATAGTACATGGGCTAAAGCTAATCAACAACTGGTGTTTGAGCTTTTAGATCAACGTAGGGTCAATAAAAATACAAGAGATGCTAACACTGCAGCTATAGTTAAACAAAAGAAAGAAGAAATTCTTAGAGATAAAAGAGCTTTCTTTAAAGATCCCACTAGATGGAATGGTGATAGAAGAGTTGGAGTAAAGCTATTGTCAGAGATGAAATCTCAGGGTTTTACTGATGATGAATTATCTGAATTTTTACCATACCTAGATCAAAGTGTCCAAGGTAGAGCTGATGGTGATGAATGGAGAAAAATAATTAATGATGCAGCTGATAATGGAACTCTTACAACTGAGGATTTAGCAAGTCCTTGGGTTCCTCATGATTTAAAAACTAAATATTGGAAAGAAGCAACAGAGAACGATGCTTTATTTGCAAATGTAGATTTTAAAGATGTTGAAAAAGACCTTGGTGGTTATTTACGAGTATCATTAAAAGAATTTAATTTAGAAACCTCATTACATCCTAGTTTTAACAAAGCCAAACGAAAGGCTGAACTTATTTTTAGAAAAGAGTTTAAAGCTAATGGTGGTAACGAAGCGAAGGCGATGGAGGTAGTTGAGAAACTTATAGCAGTTGGTAGGGGAGATAAAAATAATGAGGGTAAAGGTATATTCAGAGTTGTCGATGCAGATAAGCTTAAACCAGGGATGGGTAATGAATCCTTCTTTGCAGCTTTCACTCCAGGCTCTCATAAAGATGCACCTAAAGTTTTAAATACATCTGATTATATTGAAAGAGATAAGGTAGTTAAAAAACTCCAAGATGATCCAAGAAAGTTAGATAAAGAATTATTAATACATCCTGAAAGACTTAAAGAGATAGCAACTCAAATTAAAGAAGGTAAGAGTTATCGTCTTCCTGAAGTTTTCTTTGATATATCTAAAGCTGATCCAAAAGTATTTGGTAGTCCTATAGATGTATGGCAAAGGCAATTAAAAGCTGCTGCTGATAAAGGACTTCTTGAGAAGATGGATCTTAAAGTAGAGGATTTTAGATACACATTATTTAGAGATGTAGAAGATCCTACAGCTCAAAAGATGATTAATAACATCAGAACAAAAGGTGAATTTTTAAAGACTTTACAGGTATTAAGGAATCCATCATCAACTAGAGATCCAAGATTTATGTCTAATTTAGTTAGACGTAAGCTTTCTGTTCCATCAATCCTAGAACAAACACTAACAAGAGAACAAATGAAGAATGACGATACCTATGAATATAACTTAGAAACTGGTCAATTCTATCCGTATGGGGTTGAGTAATGGAAAACGAAGATATCTTAGAACAACAAACTATCCTTCAAGAAAGAAGGAAAGAGATGGCTCAAGAAGAGCTACAGAAATTAAAAGAAGGTTATTCGTATAACACACCTGATAGTGCATTAAATGAACCAACACCAGATGATATAGATAGTAAGATTGTCGATAAAGCTGAACAAGTACTTACACAAGAATCACCTGTAGGACAACAACCACAACAAACACAACCAACAACTACTCCTAATCCAGTACTAGAACAAAAAAAACCTAAACATTTACTTGATTTCCATAGTGATATGGAATTAGATATGAACCCTGCTACTTGGGCTTATTTAGGTTCTATGGGTGCATTAGATGTACCTTTTGATATTGTTGGTCTTGTTCCTGGTTTAAAAGGTGTTGATGATACATGGGATGAAATTACAAGAAATAACAATGAGGGTGCTCGTAAATTTAGAGCAGCTGCAAGTGTAATTCTTCCTACTATTCTCACGGCTGGAGCTTATGGAAAATTTGTAGGAGCATCAAAACTCCCTGCTTTAACCAAAGCTGTAGCTAATGTAGGTGGTGTAGGTTTAATTAATGGATCAATAGCTAGTGTTAGTGATTTTGGTGAGAACCCAGAAAATAGATTTCTAACCAGTCCACAAAACTTTAAACGTCTGCAAGAATGGTTCCCAGAGATATTTGGTCCTCAAGGTAGGTATCCAGTATCTGAAGATTTAATGAAGATAGATGGTATTGATCCTGAACTTAATAGGTTATTAGTTGGTATTGATGAGACTATATTAAGTGGTGTTGGAGATATCATTGGTTATGCCTTTAATGCTTCTAAACCTCTTCTATGGAAATTCAAACCTTTAAATAAAAAAGCTAAAAACTTTAAGGTAAGTAATCAGCTTCAATATATGGAGCGTGATACAAAAAATGTTATTGCTGATATTGATGAAGTACTAGGAAGTGGAACTCTTGGTGAAGAACAAGCTAAGAATCTACTTGCTAAGAAAGCTCAATTAATAGATCAGGTAACAAAGACAGGTTATTCGGAAGCTACTGGTAATCCTGCTGAATCTATCATCAGAGATAAGCAAAGATCACGTCAGGCATATAGAGATAGTAGAGCACTTAGAAATCTTGCCGAAGAACAACAAAAACTTGAGACTGAAAGATCATTATTTAAAATTGCTAAACTAAATCCAGTAGAAGCTAGTGGTGGTACTGGTACTGGATTATTCAGTACTAGAAGTAGCTTTAGACCTGACTTCCCAACTAAAAAGTGGAATATGGTTATAACAGCATTAGCAGATGTAGGTATTAGTGGAAAGGAAATAGAAGCATTAAAGATTGGTAAAGTACCACCAAACAGAATGCGTGAAATTGCAGAACAATTAAGACAAGTTGGTGGTAGTACTGAAGATGTTTCTTCGCTAGGTTTTAAATTATCCGACGAAATAGATGGGTTAGCTATAGAACAGACTGTAGATGTTAAAGCGTTTAATCCTGATATCACACCTAAACTAGCTAGTGAAACACAACAAACTGAAAAAGCATTCATACCAGGTGCAGCTGTAAGGAACACATTAGATGTAACAGCACAAGAGATGGGTGAGCATTCAAGAAATGCTGTACCTACTGCACCTTATACAGAAGCCATGAGAGAGAAAGGCTTAGTCTTAGGTAAATCTCATCATATGGTTGCTGATATAGCTAAGAAGGTAAGAGAATCTGGTAAATATGCTGACTTCCAAGATAAATGGAGATCAGGTGTTAGATCACAAGCTGCATGGAATATCTATGAAAAGATAATGAAGCCTGGTACAGGTGAGCAGTTAGCACAAGTACTGAGTGATCCAAAGTATCTAAGAAAAGAAACACTACTCAATGAAGTATTGGGTGATGCTGAAGTTCAATACTTAAACCCACAAGCTACTGAAGCTGCAGCTATAGCTATTAGTGACTTATTAGATGTTTATTTAGGTAGAGAAACTCAAGAGACTTCAGCTAGGGTTATGTCTACACTTGGAAAGGAGATCTCAGCCATCTCTAATGCCTCTGTAACCTTCAAAGGCTTAATGGATGATGATGTTGTATTCAAGAACATTATGGACCGTGTAGAGCTGTTAGAGGCTGAGTTTGGAAAGTCTAAATATGTAGCTGGTTGGACGCTTCAAAACCTTAAATGGTGGAAACGATGGAAGAAAGGTAATCCTGCAGAACTTGCTCAAATGACCTTTGAAGAGTTCAATAGGAATGCAACTAAGGTTCATTCAGACTTTAAAGTATTTAGAGAGAATCTAGAGAAAGCTAAAGCTGAAAACCCACGTCTAGCCCAAACACTTAAAGAAGCCTATGACTATACCGATGGTGATATCAATAGTATACGTGGTTTAAATCAATGGGCTAAAGAACAAATAAATCCAGGTGGTCTTATTTACAGTGGTAAGAGAGGTATGAACCTCTTTGCTAAAGGTGCATGGGCTGTTACTTACAACAATGTTCTATCTGGTTTATCACCATTGAGAGCAGCTGTAGGTAATGGAAGTATGTTAATTCTTAAACCATTAACTACATTAACTAGAGCTGGTGTTAGATCCATATTGAAGCGTGATATAGAACCAATTGAAAGGGTGATGTATCTACATGGTTCAATATTTGAAACCACACGTAGAGCTTTCAGTGATATGACAGCACGTATGGCAAAAGTTCATAGTGATCCAGACTTTATGATGAAAGCAATCCGTAAGGACTTCGTTGTAGAGGAAGATAATGCTTATAAGATCATTGAAGATTTCTCAGAACAATGGAAAAAAGAAGGTGATCTAAAAAGTATAAAAAGTCAATTCTTTTATGGCTGGGCTAAGTTAAACCGTTCTATGGCACGAATGAAGTGGATGAGAATGGGTATGACTGGTATGGCAGGAGTTGATGCTTTTACTGATACCTTTATGGCTACCTTTAACTCAAGAGTTAGAGCATATGATGATGTCTTTGGAAGATATGGGAAAACTATAGATCCAGAGATATTCAGTCAACAACTCAAACAAGCTGAAGAACTTAACTACAGCAAAATGTTTGATAAGAATGGTCTTTTAACTGATGAAGCGGCTAAGAATGCATCAGGTGAAATTGCTTTAAACCTAGATGATGGTATTGCTGATGCTTTAAATCCTTGGTTAACCAAAGTACCAGCATTGAAGACATTCATGATGTTTCCCAGAACTGGTATAAATCAAGTTAAACAATCTTTATCCTACTTACCTATGGGTAAGATACCTGGATGGAACAGTAAATATACAAAAGTCTTAAAAGCTGGTGATGATATAGAGCTAATTAAAGAAGCATTAGCAGAACATGGAATTAAAAACTTCGATGAGACTCCTAATGCAATGACTATCTATAAACAGCTTAAGGATGAGTATGAAGGTCGAATGATGATTGGTAGTGCTACTGCAATCATGGGATTTTGGTATGCAATGTCAGGTGGTATTAGGGGTAATGGACCTACTAACTCATCAGAAAGGCAGGATTTAATGAGAAAAGGTTGGAGACCATATACCGTCAAGATTGGTAATAACTGGGTTAGTTATAAAGGCATACCTATGGTTGAACAAATGTTTGCCTTAGTTGGTGATATTGCTTATAACCAAACTGCTCTTGGAACAAATATGACTACCCAACTATTAGATAAATTGGGTTGGACTATATCTGCTACATACCTAAACAACACACCTCTATATGGTATTGAACCATTTATGGCTGTTATGAATGGAGATGAGGCAGCGTTTAAGAGACTTCTAGCAAATATAGGAAGAGGTGCTATACCTCAATCTGGTACTTTTGGTGTTATAGCTAATGGTATTACTCAAGCTCAGAAGGATATCTATGATGACTTTTTAGGATATGTTCTAAACTCAACTCCAATAAAACCAATCCTTCCTTCACAAAGAGATCATTGGACAGGTGAAAAGATTAGGGAAATAGATAATCATTTCCTACGCATATTAAATGCGGCAAGTCCAATCAAAGTTAGTGGAGGTGAGGAACCTTGGAGGCTTTGGTTACTTAATAGTGGTTTTGATGATATTGGTATTCTTAAGAAAAAATATAATAAAGACGTAGAGTACACTGCTGAAGAAAGAGAGGTGATAGCTCAGTTTATGGGTGAGGATCAGCTTTGGAAAGAAGTTGAAAAGATGAGAACTAATGAACGATGGAATGCAGAGCTTGATGGTCTAAGGCAATTCATTAATGATCCATCTAAATCAGCTCAAGAGATTAAAGATTATAGAAATAGACTTCCTGTATATCGACATCTAACAAAGATACTGAAGAAATCTCAAAGAAAAGCTGAAGCACGTATAGCACTTGATCCAAGATATAAACATCTTGATATTCAAGGTACTGGCAAAGCTATGACTAAGAAATATATGGAAAAAGGTCTTATAGAAAAGGCTAAGAAGAATGCAGATACAAATCAAAGAATTAATGAATTACTAGAACTACCCAAATAAATAATGCAACTAACAAATGGCTGTAACCGAAGCAACTTATACAGGTAATGGCTCCACCACCAATTACTCATTTACATTTCCATATTTAAAGACCACTGATGTTAAAGCTAGCATCAATGGCACGGCAACAACTGCATTTACATTTGCGAATGCAACAACCGTACAATTTAATACTGCACCAGCCAACTCATCAGCAATTAGAATTTATAGAGATACAGACGACTCAAAGCTAGAAGCAGAATTCTTTGCTGGATCAGCTATTAAGTCGTCTGACTTAAACGATAACTTTACTCAAAACTTATACGTTACTCAAGAAGCAAACAATCAAGTTGATACTGCCTGGACTAAAGGTACAGAGACAATTGATAGCACAGAAACATGGGCTAGTAATAACACAAGAGTCTCTACAACTGGAGCAACTGATGCTCGTATAGATAGTAAAATAGATACAGCTTTAGAAGGTGATGTACTAGCTGGTACTGATTTAACTAAAAGTACATCTAGTGGACAAGTTACTATTAACCATAGTGTTACTGGAGCATCTTCAGTAGATAATAGTAATGGTTCTGTTATTCAAGATTTAACTATTAATGGTAGAGGTCATGTTACTGCTACTGGATCAGTTAATTTAGATGATAGGTATTACACTGAAACTGAATTAAATGCTGGTCAATTAGATAATAGGTATTACACAGAGACAGAAGCAGACGCTAGGTTTTATAACTTAGCCAGTACAGAAGAAATACAATCAGGTGAAACTTGGGTAGCAGCTGATAACAAAGTAGCCACCACATCAGCTATCGATGCAAGAATTGTTGATCTTGTTGATGACGTAGGTGGTTTTGTACCAATAGCAAATGAAACATCTTTTCCTAACGCTAACCCTGACGTTAATAACGGGGCTGGAACTCTTGTATCTATTAAAGCTCTCAGCAGCAACCTTACCTCTAATGGATCTGGAGTTGCAACCATTTCTAATGGTACTGTTGGGAACTCAACCGTTACTATTAATGGCTTAGCAAACAGCACAACATATGCTGCTGGATTTGGAATGATCGTAGAAACAACTACGACATTAAATACTTATTCATTCCACAGACAAGTACCTAAAGCAACTGAAGTTACTACAGTCGCTACCAATATTACCAATATCAATACTGTTGCTGGTAGTAACACCAACATCAATACTGTAGCTGGAGCTAATAGCAATATCAGTACAGTTGCTGGAGCAATTACTAATGTAAACAACGTTGGAGGTTCAATAGCTAACGTTAATACCGTTGCATCAAACCTTACTACTGTTAATGACTTTGCTGCTAGATATCGTGTAGCTAGTTCAGCACCTAGTTCTAGTTTAGATACTGGTGATCTTTACTTTGATACGAGTGCTAATGAACTGAAGGTATATAACGGATCAGCATGGCAAGGTGGTGTAACAGCCAGTGGTAATTTTGCTACTACCGGTGCTAATCAATTTACAGGAAATATAACTTTTACAGGATCTCAGACAGTTGATGGAAGAGACGTATCAGTTGATGGAACAAAATTAGATGGTATAGCTGCTAGTGCTAATAATTATTCAATCTCATCTGATCTTCTTGATGAGGATGATTTTGCTACTAATAGTGCTACAAAAGCTGCATCTCAGCAGTCAATTAAGGCATATGTAGACGGGAATACCTCTTTAACGAAACTAACCGTAAATACTGGTACTGAAGTAGAATTAATAGATACAGGTTCTAATGCACACTTAAAAATAAGTCTTGATGGCGGTGAGAAAGCTAGATTCAATACAGACGGTGAACTCTTAATAGGAACCACCATTTCATCAGGTGCTCCTGCTGTTGGTAGACAACTTATCTTAAAAAGTAATGGTAATGGTGGTCTGACGATTCTCGGAGGTAATGCTCACGATGGTCATATTTTCTTTGCTGATACAGATTCAAATTTACAAGGTGGAGTTTCTTATGATCACAATGGTGATTATATGTACTTCCGTGTTAACGGAGATAATGAGAGATTCAGAATTGCAAGTGCTGGTCAATTAGGTATAGCTGGTGCTAACTACGGTACTTCTGGACAAGTATTAACATCTGGTGGTGCTAGTGCAGCACCTACTTGGGCTTCTGCTGGTGGTGTTTGGGAAAAACTTGGTGAAACTAATATTAGTAGTGATACATCAGCAGTTGATTTAACAAGTATTGGTACGACGTATGACATCATCACAGTATACTTCTATGACATAAAAACTAGTGGAGTTTCTGATATAGGATTATTAGTTCAAACTGGAGGTAGTACCTGGCAAAATGACGCAGGTGATTATCAATGGGGTGGTGTTCATCAAAGATCTAATGCCACTGGTACTCTTTTTATGTCTAATACTAATCAACCAATAATTAATCTAACAGGAAGTAATGACCCATGGAGTAATCCAGCTTCGGGTTTTGTTCAATTCTATAACCCTGGTAAAGCTGATGCTGCAAGTGGATATGGAACCGCATTCAATTGGATGTGCCAAGCTACATATAGAGATGGCAGTGCAAATGGGGCGGCTTGGAACCAAGGAGGTGGTTATTATTCAGGTACTGAAGCAATCACTGGTATAAGAATCCGCCCTGTTGAATCAAGTCCACATTTTGATAATGGAAGAGTCGTATTCTATGGATTAAAATCTTAAAATCATGTCAAATAAAATAGTAATTAACGCTACAACAAAAGCCATATCTACTGCAACTTGGAGTAGTGATGATCAAGCTGTAATGGATGAAGTAGATAAAAATACCGATATTAGTCCAAGTGTCAGACAGAAAAGGAACAGACTTCTTACGGAGTCAGATTGGACACAAGTAGCAGATATTCCATCAGATACCAAATCTAAATGGACTACCTATCGTCAAAACTTAAGAGATGTACCTGCTCAATCAGGTTTTCCAAAAACGGTCACATGGCCAACAAAACCTAGCTAGTGAAACTTCCATCCATAAGACTCACTAATACAAAACTTCCAAGTGCTTTAGACATGCCTCGCATCCCTCTAAAACAACCAAGTGCAGAAATGCCAACCTTTCCACCTATTGTTATACCACCTCAAAATTTGGAAGCTCCTAAAGGGGTTGAATTAGAAGAAGTTCCAGCAGAAACTGAAGATGAAGAAACAGCTAGTACTGAACAACCTACATTAAGGGTACCTGTCGTAAAGATAGATCTACCCTTACCTTCAGCTGAAGTAGTCGCAACGGCTACCTATGCAGCTGTTGCAGCTGTAGCCACTACCACCTTAGCTACTCCTTTATTTGACAAACTCAAAAAGCAAATACAGAAGTTCCTACAAAAGAAAGTTGATAAATGGAAGGAAACCCAACAGAAGAAAAGAGAAGCCCGAAACCAAACCTCTTAAGCAAGCTCAAAGATGCTGCAGAAGATAAGGAACATCAAATTGAAATCCTTGGAACTTTTGTACGTCTAGGAGTAGTGGTTTGGTCGGGCTTTATTTGAATCATAACCATGAATTATGTCGAGTTACCAATGATTAAAAAAGCTGGGAACTCAGATATAACCTTCGTTGCCAGTGTTTTTACGGGAGCACTTGCAACTTTTGGCTTAACCACTGGTAATAAAAATACTAATGGTAAGCAACCATCCGTAGATTGTCCTATGGCTAAAAAAAAGGAAGAATGAACAAATGGTTTTTACTCTTCCTACTGGCATCACCCACGGTAGCAAGAGCAGAATTAGTACAACCCAACTTCACCCAGGGTTCGATGAACAGTACAACAACTACTACAACAGATATAACAGAGGAAATCGTAACAACAACATATGGAGCAGCGTTAAACAAATGGTCTGGGGACAATATAACCCATACATCAGCAAGCTCTGGAGGTTTAGTAGACGAAGATTCAATTTTCACGATTCATACAGCTGGAAGCGACTTCTCACTAGAAGTAGTTTCAAGAGCAGCGAGTCAAATAATAGAGAAGGTAGAAATAGATCGAACTATAGAACAGGAATCTACTACTGTCTCCTTGTCAGTCTTCTCGCAATAGCACCAGCTAAAGCATCAGATCCAGAAACTACAAATGTATCTAATCCAGTAGCTGCTGCTACGGGAAATGTAACCAATCAAGCAGTGCAATTCCAGAACAATGGTGCTCCTTCAAGGCAGCACTACGGTTCTGGGGTGAGCTGTAATGGAAGTACTATGACGTTCAGTCCCTTCTACATGGGGAATCATACGGTTCCCTTTGATGATGAGATGACTCAAAGAAGTTATACCGTAGCTGAGAATTGGGGAGGTCAAATTAACTTTATGTTTCCTTTGGATCGTAGAGGTTTAGCACAATGTAGACGTATAGCCGCACGTCAAGAAGAAAAGATGAGGCTTGATTATGAGCTAGTACGTGTACTGAAATGTGCTGAACTACAACGCAAAGGATTCATGTTAGCTGAAGGTACACGTGTATTCGATATGTGTAATGACGTAGTACCAATCGTTGAATACAAAAAGAATAAACAGGCTGCTGTAAAAGAGTATCTAAAAAAAACCTGTACTCCTAAAGAAAAGAAATTCCCTTGGAATGAACAGGAGTATGAATGTCCAACAAAACCCACTGATAAAAAATGAGTACATTAAGTATCCAAATTGCAGAAAGAGAAGCTAAAGCAAAGAAGAAAAAGTCATCTAAGAAAAGAGACGAAAACGGTAAATTTGTGAAGGAAGATGAAAGTTAGATTAGCAATATTTGTCTTAGTTATCGCAGGTGCGTCGTTCGGTATTCATAAGATAAACGAATTTAAAAATTCACCATCAGGTCAATTAATAGAAACACTTCAAGAAAGAAAACAACTTATTGAGGGCTATACAAAATCACCAACTCTACCAATCCCACTAAAGCAATGATCATTATTAAACCCATCCTAATGACTTTCCTCTCCACTGCAGCAGTGAAGAATTTAATCATCCAGTTATTAGAGGCATATGCAAACTCCACTGATAACACCATTGACGATAAAGCAGTAGAGATCGTCAAACGTAATCTATTCCCAGGAATGAAAGACGAATGAAGAAACGAGCCACTGAAGACCAATTTAACGAACTACATAACCTTGTTACCTCTGAGTTTCTAAAGCGAGTCAAAAGTGGCGAAGCTTCTACTCAAGACCTCAAGGCAGCCTGTGATTGGCTTAAAACAAATGATATTAGCGGTGTAGCAATAGAAGGTAGTCCACTATCCAAGCTTGCAGCCGTTATGCCAAAAGTAGATCCCGAATTAGTACAGAGCAGACTATATGGCAGGAAGCACAGCTGAGTACTACAGGAAAAATCCTGAAGCTCGTAAAAGAAGGCTTAAACAACAAAGCGCATATCAAAAAACATCTAAGGGTAGTGCGATTAAAAGAAATGCTAACAAGCTTAATAGAAAACTAGGTACCTACGGTAATGGTGATGGCAAAGATGCATCTCACTATAAGGGAAGTACTACTAAAGGAAGACTTCAGTCTCCATCTATTAATCGTAAAAGCAGATTGAAAATTCGTAAATGACCCCACTACTACCTAGCCCACAACACTATTTATACAACCTAATAACCATGACAAATTCAGACGCACGAAAGCTCTGGAGAAGAGCTATTAAAGAGCACTTCAATTGTACATGTGTTTATTGCGGTAATAACTACGAAATTAATGAACTTACACTCGATCACGTTAAACCTAAAACAAATGGCGGAGAAAGCCTTACAAGCAATCTTGTACCCGCCTGTCAAAAGTGCAATCAAGGCAAAGGTAGCAGTCATTGGCTCGGATGGATGCGTTCGACATATGGACGTAACCCTAGACGAGAACAGCTCATATTGAACCACATCAATTAATGGCAAAAGAATTTACAGGCACAGCAACCTATGAGTCTCCGAAAGATAAAGCTGATGCCAAAGAATACAAAGAAATGACGGAGGCAAAAGAAGCGTACTTCGAAGAAAGAGCTAAACGCATTAAGTCTAAGAAGTCGTATTAAACGCAACTAGAAAACAATTTCTCGCCGTCCGCAAGGGCGGCTTTTTTTATGGCCGAAAATAAATTTAAGATTAAAGATGGTTCTTATAATATAACTTTAGATCAAAAGCCTGCTTTTTTAAAATTCATTAGAAAGAAGCTTTCTGATAACAACAACTCTAAAGTCGGCATCGTTACTAAGGTGAATGTTGATGGTGAACCAAATCAAATTAGGAACCGTGGTTCAACTGAGAATCCTAAATTTAATCTAGCTAAAGTAAGCTCCAAAACAGCTGAAAAGAATTTAAGAAATGAAAACTTAAAAATAAGTAGTAGTCATTTATCAAAAGACAAACTAGCTAAATTTAAAAACGAAGCTTTAAAAATAAACAAACAAGGTTTACAAGCTGACCATGTGCTTGAAGTTCAAACAACTGGTCCAATGATTAGGCAGCTGAATTATGAACTAAAAGCTGGACTAATAACTAAAGCTGAATATGTAAAACGACTTGCACTTTTGAAAAAGCAAGGAATAGGTAATGATCCTAAGAATTTACAAAAGTTATCTGGTAAAGACAATACCCTTAAAGCTAGAGAAGTAACTAAGAAAAATAAAGCTTTAGAAAAGCTAGAAAAGCAAAATTTAAGCGGTAGATATGGAAGATTGAAATTCAGTGATATCTTTAAAAATAAAACAAACGGCAACGGTAATGGCAATGGTAACGGTAATGGAAGAAATGGTAATGGTAAAAATGGAGGCTTAAAGATAGGAGCTGGTAGTTCTAATTCATTTAATGGAAATCTAACTAAACCTTCTCTAGCTGAGGAAGCTTTTAAACATCTACAACTTGAAAACTTCCACAAAATAAGAACTCCATTCGGAGTAATGCCACGGGCGTAAATAAGCTATAAGC
>VTLG01004551.1_pt1 | contig 18464 bp, 20 predicted proteins | sample 4694571 | NCBI WGS metagenome assembly VTLG01 (sample SAMN12604809, study PRJNA352737) | marine metagenome | biome: ENVO:00000447; feature: ENVO:00000209|ENVO:00000569|ENVO:01000036; material: ENVO:00002151; isolation source: viral sequences binned using virsorter ... | reverse complement strand
GGGTTGACATATATGATACGTCCTGTTCTGGACGTAATAATATTCTTTAGTCTAGTTAGTGACATTACCTATCCGCTTTGTTTGTATTTATTTAACTGCCGAATGTTCGGGGAGTGAACGCAGTCGAGGCATCTTCAAACCCAATAAGGGAGAAGGTGTTGTTTTGTGTAGTGCTATTGATGATTAATTTTTCACCAGGACCAACAACAATAGAGGTATTCTTTGCGACTGCATGATCAGCGTTAGTTGCACCTTGAATAATGTAATTATCTGCCTCAACAGCAGTAGTTGCAACAGCAACACTACTTACAGTTACAGTAGATCTTGTTGCAGTAGATAACTTGGGGTTATCTAAGAAAGTATCTGAACCTGCAAAGTCTGCTGAGTTAAGTCCTTTAATAACATATAAGTTATTACCACTGTAACTACGAACATAACCGTACGCTCCAGAAGTTTGAGCAGTAACAGTATATGTGATACTATTCTGAACAAAGGTAGATGTAGCGTTAGTCCATGTTCCTTCTACGTCATAGATATAGAATTCAGTAAATGTAGGTGTTTGAGTTGTTGTAACATATGCTTCTGATCCACCAAAACTACTATTAGCAGCAGTTCCAGTAACAGAGTTATACCAATACAACAAACCAGGTGTTGTGCTAGAGAAAGCATACTGAATATATGCACCACTAGAACCAATTGTGCCATTGGTAGTTTTACCAGTGGTATATTCAGTTCCATCATCAGAGTTACCTGCTGTTCCGTCAGAACCAAACTGTCCGTTGATAGTTGTTGAAAATGCAAAAACGTGACCTGTGTTAGAAGAGTCAGCAAGATTAAACCTGTATGATCTATCGTTAAATAATTCATAACCATTTCCTGCGGAAATCAATTTAAGGTCATAAGTTCCACCTGATGTGCTAGAAAATGCGAATTTATTAGATGCAGTTCCCACACCACCTGTTGCTATAGTAGCTGATGCACCCGCACCGTTTGAAATACTGTCACCTGCAGTAAATTCTGCACCAGATCCATTAATAGTAGAAGGACCGATATGAAGAATAGTTCCTTGAATACCATAGATTACTGCAGTAGTTGTATCACTACCAGAACCTTTAGTAATAGTATTACCAATAGAGAATGTACCAGTGACACTTTGAATCGTAATCTGTCTAATAGCAAATGTTTTTACAAAAATTTCTACATAATCAGGAATAATTGCAGATTCATATTTAAACTTTGATTCATTATCAACACTTGTAATCTGAAGACCACCACTAAAACCTTGTGCTGAAGGGTCAAAGGCAGTGTTGACTGTCATCTTGTATGCAGTGATGACGTCATATTCATGTAATTTATATGCGTTCGCAGAACCGTCTACCACTAACTTCTGATCATAATTCTTAAGAGAAACAGAGTAGTCTGATGCTGTTCCGTCATTAGCGACGTTGATCATCGTGCTTGCAGATTTATCAACATGAGCAGAATAGAACAACGTATTCGTGTTCGCTGCGGGTTTGTTTTGTGCAAGTAAACCTTGATTAGCCATTTTTAATTAAAATCCTGCGTAGAAAAATTGTTGTTGTCTTGTTCGACCAGTTAAGTTTGCTGCACTAATACCTGCACCAAATGTAACGTCATCAAATGAAACGTTTTCGGTAGATAATAGAGTCGCATCAGAGTCAGGAAATCTAATAGTCCTGTTTGCTGTCATATTATCTATAGTAAGAGTAACATTACCTACAGCACCAGATCCTGCACCTTTAAGAACTGGATTTATCAGTGTCTTATTTGACAGATCCTCTGTAGCAGTCTCTGTAACGAGTGTATTATTTACACCTGTACTATTTAGGTTAGAAGTAGGAGGGATCTGAACTGTTACGTTAGTAAAAGTATTTGAGTTAGCAACTGAAAATGTAATCTTTTTCGTAGTATCCGTAGGATCTTGAAGAATTAAATTTTCAACAGTTTTATTCTGCAATATCTGTGTTGCATCAGTAAAAGCGAGTATACCTGACAAGTTAGGAACAGTCAGAGTTCTGTTAGCATCTAATGCAGTAGTATTGAACTGTGCGTAGTTTGTTGCAACTTCAGAGTCTTTTGCAAGTTTAAGGTTAACAAGAGTTTTACTTAGTGCTGTTTGTTCTGTCTTCGTATCTAGTAATGTAGATGTCGTTGCAGTTGGTTCAGCAGTTGTTGTTACAGTTCCTGCATCAGGGAGGAAGTATGACCTTCTTGCGTTTGATGTAGTAACCCAGTTAATTTGAAATATTGCCTCTTCAGTTCCATCAGTGATAACGAGATTATCTTCATCAATAAGAATAGTTTTGTTTCTTAGTGTTTGTTGTGTATCATCACCAATTAGGACTGTGCCATTACCAGAAGTAATAGCGGGGAGCGTGAAGATACGAGTATTCGTTCCCGTTCCAACGTTACTCACCTCAAATCTCGCTTTAGGTCCTTGTGCATCTTCTAGGATAAAAGAACCATCATCAATAGTAAATAGACCCGTAACTTTGACCGTTCCCGTTCCTTTCGGTGCGAAAACGATGTCTGTATTAGTAGCAGTGTCATCAACAGCAGTTACAAATAGCGAAGAACTAGTTGCAGTATTACTGACTCTACTAAAATATAAACCACCATCACCAAATGCAACACCGATTTGATCGTACGCTGATTGGTATAGTCCACTGTCTCTATCCAAATCAAAGGATAATCCTGGAGCTGCTTTAGTTCCTTGACTTACTCCTCTGAATAATTGATTTACTTTTGCCTTTCGGTTGGGTATCAACGGGTCAGATACGACTACGGGAAGAATTGCTTCACCCGACAGGTTAGCATCTGATATTGTGTCCAACTGAGATATTTTACGGGTTCCCACAGATAATCACACTATTTGCTACTTCTTTATTTATACAGATTCCTCTGCTGCTTCTTCTCCTGTTTTATATGCCCATTCATCTGTATGACCTACAGACCACCACTTAGGTAGTGTCTCTACTGCATAGTTCTGTGTGCATACTTTGAAGTCAGGTTTCTTGAGGTTATCATTATCAACCAAACTATTGTCAAAGAACTGACATCTGTTGTTGGGTTGTGCAGCAAACTGACCATTATCTAATGCAATAACATTGAATGTCTTGTGTTCTGGGTCATGTTCTGAGAAGTTAGTATCCAATACAGAGAAGTCTGGATGTGCAGTATCAATCGTAAACTCATACTCTCCTGCGTGCATTTTCTTATCTTTACCAAAGAACTGACATCTTCCTAGTATTGGTTTCTCTACTACAGTAATATTATAATCAAAACAATCCCACAGTTCTAATACATCTAACGGTAACTGATCATCCCAATTTATATCTTCTTTCCATACAAATGCACTGAGTGGTAACTTATCAAACAGTGCACCGTAATCAGTTAGTAGTGTCTCAAAGTATAATGCTTTTGCTTGTATACTTCTAACTGAGATCCAAAGACCAGGTGTAAGTTCTCCATGACCTTTTTCTAGATCATAAAGATATTCTTTTTTTACCCAAACTTTTCTGGGAGGTAGTGGGTGAACTAAGTATGCCATTATCCAAAATTTAAAAAATGTGATAGAGAATACCTACCTAAACCTAGATCTTTATACTGATCTTCCATTTTGATAGGAGTAACTCCATGTCTAGTTGTGCCAGGAAATGCCACTGCACTATTATATTTACATTTAAGAGTCATCTTATAATCTTCAAATACAAAATCTCCACCTTCAAAACATTTAGGTTCTTTCCATAACCATGAAATTATACTAACTACAGTATTATCATGATGTGGTAGATAATAACAACCATCATCATAATAAGAAAGTAAGGTATGATCAACATTAGGTTGAAAATGTTTCCATGCAAAGATATGATTACTTTGACATATCAAACCAGGATCTAATAATTTTCTAGAAACATTTAGAATACTAGAACAATCCCTATTTTCAAAAACATTATCGACAAAACACCCTTTCTTTTTAGTTCTTGGTTTTCCATCATCTGTTACAGAAGGATTAGTGTTTGATTCTAGTACGACTTTATTAGATTGATAATAATCTAACTCGCACCAGATCAAACGTAATTCTTCTTCGGTATATAAATCCTCAATAAACAAGAACGGAAAAGGATCCGTGTTAGCGTGAACTTTCATTTAATGAGGATCGTAGTACCTTATAAGTGCTCCTGCTACCACAATGAGCACAACAATAATGATAAATGCAGTCATAATATTTTGTATTTGAAAAGGGGGCACTCTTTCTACTTAGAGATCTTTTGTACTCCCCCATCCTAATTTTCTTTGTAATGCTTTTAACCTTTTTTTGGCAGCACGAAGTGCCTGAGGTTTAAGGTGCCTCTTCTTCTCCTTTTTTGAGTGGTGTTGCCAGTTCGGGAGTTTCATGAAAGTTACAATATTCATTGAAAGTAATCTTCATTTCCTTATTAGTCAGTTTAGCATGGTTTGCTGCTTTTGGCAAGTTCCACTTGCAATGATACAGCATTTCCATCGCTTTTCTTGTCTCAGGACGCATCTTTCTCCACAAATTGTTTACGAAACTCCTCTACTTGATCTTGAAGATCATTAGGAATAGGAGCAACTTCATTTACAGGAACAATCATAACAGATCCACCATCAGGTTTAGTAATTTTCCAACAAACTCTCTGTGAATCTGTCAGATCCATGATGAAATGAAAGTTTTCATCTGCTTGATCTAGAGTAATACCAATAGGTCCAATCATAGTTCTATTTAATCGTCGTGGTCATCCCAAGGGTCAGTTAAATTTTCATTAGCAAAAAATCCCTTATATACACCATATCCTGCCAACATCACAGTAACTATTGCTACTGAAATTGGAAATGTAATATCAGGATTGAGTGTGTAATGTGGAATAATCATTCTGTCTCTGCAAAACAGTAAGTAATGAAATCGGAGTCAACTGTGTCAACAATGTCAGAAATAGACTCAGAGAAACCTTCTGCTCCCTCTTTGTTCCATTCCCACATTATTTCTTTATCGTACCCATCTGTATCTATAAATTTAATAGATCTCTTAGATAAATTAATAAAGATTTGTTCTGTGTCAAGCATTGGGGTCTTTTGTTTACCCTTTTATTATAGCACTAATTTAAGAAAATGGAAAGCCCTTTTATATTAACTGCTGCAGTTGCTGTAAGATTCATTGCAGCACCCGCAGTAATATTAACAACACCAGCTAATGCTTTTAGATTACAAACACCTGCTAGAGCAGTTGCGTTCCATGCTCCTGTAGCAACTATGTTTGTATATGCAACACCATTTTGATGTAAAGCAAATCCTGCAGGGTTCGTAACAATGTGTCTAGGAACAGCATCAGCAGCAGACAAACCTGGTGTCATATAAGTTTCCATAGAACCACCAACCTTTCTAAGAATACCAGTTTTAACCTTAGGTATAGGTGAAGGAGGGAAGTTAATTAATTCTACTAAAGATGGTGTGGTAATATCAACAGAGTTTTCTGCAGTAAGAAGAATCTCACCACTTGCGATATTAGTTATTGTAGATGAAATCTCACAACCAGATCCAGTAATTTTTGTATTAACCGCACCCATGTTAAATTCTGAACCTTCAAAGGTAAATGCAGCACCTGTAATATTCATATCAACATCAGAACCAAATGTTAATGAATGTTTTTTAATATCTGTTTCATCGGAAGGAGTTCCATCTTCTTTTACCTGTTTAGGTGCACCTTGAGCATTTAACATTAATGATCCACCCACACTAATATGAAAATCACCAGTAATATCTAAATGATAGTCACCTTCAATATTTGTAACTTGATTACCATCAATCGCCTTACATTCGTCACCATGACATTCTTCTGTATGATTACCAACATATGTTGTATGATCTGCAAGTAAAACATCATCTTTTTTTCCAGATTGCTGTTTTCTATATTGTGCTAACTTCTCCTCCATCTCATCATCAGATATTTCTGGTTTTTGTTCACGCAATGCTTTTTTAAAAGTATACTCAGCGTACGCTCTTTGACTTATCTTAACTGATGTGTGAGTTGTTCCATTCTCTTTACGAATAATAGTTGCTGTACGACCTGGTGTGCCAATGTATAGTTCAGATGCACCATTCACAAAGTTTTTAGCAGCAGTTAAATATGGATCTGCCTGAGAAAGAATATTATCAAATAATCCACCACCTTTATCATTTTCACCACAATCACCTCTATTATGTCCTCTAATACCGTTGATTGTTGCAAGTTCCTCAGGTGTGCAATTAGTTGTACCAAATAAAGGATACCATCCAACATCATTTTTAGCACCAGAAAGTTTACGATTACAATTACTTCCTGCAAATTTAAGGAATAATGCCATCAATCCAGTTAAGTTGTTTATGCCATTTTTAAAGAAACTTTGAAGATCGTTAAAAATTTGCGTTCCTTCTTCCCATGTTTTAATAAGTTCTTGTGCTTTTGCAATCCCTGAGACAATAGATTTTACATCACTTACAATACCAAGTGCTTTGTTAAGAATAGTTTGAACAGAGCAAACAATATCATCAATGACTTTCTGAACACTATTGAGAACCATTTGTGCTTGATCAATGATTCCGTCAAGGAATGATTCAACAGTGCTAAGAAGACTATCAATAGGAGATTGAATTAAACTTAATAAATCTTTATCAATAATACAAAGAGAACTCAAAATCATTTGCACTGCTTTAGTGACAGCAGTAAAAGTCACAAATGGAATACCAGTTGCACCAGCTAAAAGAGATACAACATTTAATTGTTCTGCAAGGTTTGCCAATGACTGCCTTATTGCACCAACAACTTGAGTAAATACAGCACTCAGAAAGTTTTGCACCTTAGCAGTCAATTCTTTTGCGGTTACAATCTTTCCCGTAATCATATCAAGAAAGTCCCCGTCTTCATTTTTAACAAGAGTTGCTGCACTATCAGCAATATCTTCAATTAAATATGCAAGTTTATACTCTAAAGTTCTCCAAGGACCACCAACACCATTAGCAGCAGGGATTGGTTTGACAGGATCTCTAGGTTTTACTGTGTTAAATTTACTACCTGCAAGTCCTACAGCAGTTCCAACACTCTTTGGAGAACCAGGACCTCCAACTGTTCCTGTTTTCATACCAGGTGTTATAACAGTATTATTTTCACTCTGTCTTAGGAAACCTTCTTCTTTGGTTCCTGCCATTGTAGAGTTTGGTTTTGCAGGATGTAATGCAGAAGCGTTGACACTAAGACCAGGTTCCATTGCTTCACCTGTAAAAGCAAACTGTTGTTTTATTTTTGTATCATTTGATTTTTGAACACGAAGAACTCCCATGACAATAGGCATCTGTGCCTGATCGCCATCCATAAAGAATCCCAAGACAATTGCGCCAGGTTGAAGTTGTCCAGAACTCTCACCTTGTCCGTCATTACCTGCCTGAGAGGTGTGTTGTAAACATGTTGCCCACGGTAGTTTATCTGTAGGGAGTGATGAAGTTGTTCCACCTCGTACGTTAGTATAGTATCCAAGCACACGAACTTTGACCCTACCAAGTTCCATAGGATCTTCATTATCTTCTACCTCACCAACCCACCAGAAAAAACCATCTTTTCCAACAAAATTGACCGTAGGTTCATTTACAATACCATCAATAGTTTGCATATTTTTGAGACTGCTACAAGTTTATTTAGGGTCGATCCAACGGGTGAATTTATAAATGCCCTCACTACCCCATACCATGTTACCTTTATCATCATATCCTTGATCCATACTATGAAGTTTATCTCCATAAAGACTAATCTCAGATACAATCTTATATCCTTTGGCACCAGTGCATTTATCCCCTACTAGGTGTCCATGCCATGCTTCACCATCGAATGTGAATATCATATCACAATTCTCTGATCTTGTCCAATCTAAGTTATAGTTTTGAAAAATTATTTTATCTTCTGATATTACGTCAATCTTATGATATCTTTCTCTATATGGTTTATTGGCACCATCTCTTCTATAAAAATTCTTTGAATGATAACCACCCTCTACCTTTTCCCATACAGTTTCAACAGTAGAGAAATAATGAGGTGCTGATTGTGCTTGATATCTATTCGTCCAGTGTCCTATAATATAATCATCAATCATCAAGATTTAGGATATTTTGTTTTTACTGCCTCAACTGCTGCGATCCATGTGCCACTGTCTAACTTATTGTCTTTGATGTCATGATACAGCATGTCTAATTGCGATTTCAAATCTGGATACTCAGGTTGTCTATCACGTTGGTATTGTCTAGCATTATAATCAGCCATTTGACTGTTATATTCAGCAAGAATATCATCATCACTAGGTTTAGGCAATGAATTTTCAGAAGCCCATTCAAGAGTTGATAGATCGTTTTCGTAAATAATCCATACGCAATCAGGTCTTATCTTTGAAATTGCAGAACCGTAAGATGGGGTTTTTTCGTAACTAACTGGAAGTGTCATTGTAATTAAAAATTAAGGTGCAAGTTCATAGCAGATCATAACAATCATACCACGAGCGTTTTGGTTACCATTAGCATCCCAACCACCGAAGTCGATAGTTCCTCCTGCCCAACCTCCAAGGTATTGTTGGTAGCGAAGTGCCGTACCTGCTGCTTGGTTTGGTGTATCAATAAATGCTGAGAAGTAGTCTCCTTCAAAAGCACCGTTACCATTTTGCCAATGAATTCCTGCAAAGGTATCAATAGTGCTGTTTGATCTATAAGCATCAACTAATGAAGTAAAACTACCACTACCAATCCTTCTTCTCAAGTCAACATATTGGTGCTGAGTGTTAGGACCATACATTTTAGTTTTCCACTGACACAAAATCTTAGAGTTTGTTTTAGTAGTTGTAATGTCAATATACCAATCACCAATAGCAGTTAAGTTATTAACGTTGTTCTGATAACTTGAGTTACCAAACTCACCATATGAGTTACTAACTCTTTGAACAACTTGTAAAACTTGACCACCACCAAGAGTGTTACCTGATAAATCTTGAATTGCAGTTGTCTTAACAACACCTGCCACAGTCACCGTTCCGTCTGCAGCAGCAGCAATTGCATCTGTATTAGCAGATGGATGTTTGATAGCAGATGCCTTAACTGTTCCACTAACAGTCAAATCACCTGTTACCGTTGGACTGCCTTGAACGGATCCTACATTAATCGTTGACATGAGAATATTCTAGACTTTGAAAGTATTTATACGTCTTTTTCTTGTATAACACCACCAGGTGTAGTATAACAATCGCGATCAGTAAGTGTAGTAACTGGTATACCCGCTTTTTCTGCAGTTTCTTGCATGTGAATACCGCCAGGTGGTGTATAAAGATACCAACCAGTTGCAATATATTTACTTTTTGTGTATGGAGGATTACCTCTATGAGTATGAGTAAAAGATGCAGGGAAAATTACAATGTCCCCTTTCTGTGGTTTATGTCTATATTTTTGAAATAAAAATTCTGTTTCTCCTTCTCCATCAGGCATATCATTTAAGTAGATAGTCCATACTAATTCTCTCATTACAAATTGCATTGCATTTCTTTCACAATGCCAAACATGATAACCCTGACAAGGTAATGTTTTTTGTAATTTGATCTCTGGGTTAGTTAAAAACGCACCCTTTAAAGCACCCCATGTATTTGCATATTCTGTTGCTGCAGGGGTCAGGTAATCGTCAAGTTCTTTAAAACGTTCTTTATGCTCTTGTTTAGTTTCGATAAGAAACGTACTTCGATCTTCTCTCAATGCGTTATCATTACCAATATTTTTATCAAGTGGTTGAGACTCAATATAATCTATAGTTCTATCGCATAATTCATCTGGAACTTTCTTTTCCCATATACCAATAAAATCTTTTAGTTTCATATCACTGTAAGGAAAAGTCACAAAGTCCTGTATATTAGCTGTCATAATTAGTCGTCATAAACTAGGCATTCTGGTTCGTCTGGGTGCATATCACAGAATAGTTCGAGTGCATTAGGATCATGGTGATCTCCTGCTTCGATTTCTGCTTTATGATGTTCTGCATACTCCTCTAATTCATGCAATTCTACTTTAGCATGTCTGCGAGCAGCAGGTGATGACATTGGATTTTCGATTAAATCTTTGTCTGCTTGGATGTGGTCTTCTATTGTTTTCATTATTGTACCTCGTTGATACAGAAGTATTTATAATACTATTTTACAAAATCCTAGTGGTATTGTCAACTATGCAATTGCAACAACGTCGTTTTGTGAGAGATTCGGGATATCTGAGTCCTTCATCAAAGCAAGTTCTGTTTGAAAATTAGCACCTACTGCCTTGTGTGCCACCGCAGCAATCAACCATCTACCACTATACTTTGCATCTCTTTTAGGAGTATCACCAGATTTATAAGTTGTTGGTATATTAATATTCACACCTGCACCTGCATATAAGTCAAAATTGCCAGGCACAACTATAGTCATCTGACATTGTTTCAATGATTCAATACGCATCCATTGATATGCTTGTAATTCAACTAACTGTTCATAATTTCTTTGAGGATTATTTTTAAATTTTGGATCAAAAATTTGATTAGGAATCATTGAGTATCTGACTCGTTTAGGAAAATTAGCAGCATTTTTAGAAAAATTATCCATTCTCGTCTGTGGATTGACAGAGTTACCACCATTTAAGTGTGCCATTCTCTTCCATATATCTGAATATGAATAACGATAAGCATCTGCAGATAAGTCTGTGCTAGTTCCCATTTTAGATCTAGTAATGAATACAGGATCGAAACCAACACTAAATCCTGACCAAGAACCATGTCTTAAACCCATCAAGAAGTTTTTCTCCTCAGGAAATGCAATACGATCTATATTAAACTGATCTCCCAGTTGATCTCCCATTCTTTTTGGCACATATTCATAAGTGTATAGTTTTGGTTTACCACCTGATACGTCTGTGTCTTTATCAGTTTGATCAACAATGTCCTCAATCATAGAGTCAAGTGATTTAAAATTAAATCCAAGTGCATTTTCATAAAAAGCAAATCCATTTTGCATAACACCTTTTTTACTAGACTTACGAATACTTCTCTGAGATATCCAATAAATTAAATCAAATATTCTCCAATTTGGAGATATAAAAGATTGTTTATTAATAGTGCTTTCAATATAAGTTTTCTTTTGAGTCTTTAAAAATTCCTTTCCTAATAATTTTTTTACGATAGCACCAGCTTCTGTTTCATTCTTAAAAACAACTTCAGAATTACCAAATATATTTGTCGTTTCGTTGACTAGATATTCGTCAGAAACACAATTAACTAAAAATGTTTCATTAGTTTGTCTAGTTCTAACTCTTGATTCAATTTGATATGATCTAAAATAATAATTTCTATCTTTAATAGAAGTTCTAAGTTCAATAAAGAATAATTCAGATCCTGTCAAAGATCCTAGTAGTCCTCCTGCATCTTCTAAAATAATACGACACTCCATGCAGGGATTTGCAATACTTTCATAAATTTCAAATCCTCTTAAAAAAGAGTCTAAGTTATACTGTCCATCAACGGTTTCCATTCTATTTCCATCTTTAAAAATAGAAAGAGTTACCTCAATTTGACCTGCCTGTTCTCTAATTAATGATCCTTCTCTAGAAGTGTTCTTACTCATCTGAAAATACCTCTCAAAGGATTATTAAAGGAATTTAATACAGCAACAGCAGTTCGTAACACTGTTCCTGTTGTTCCACCAACACTCGCGAACGTACCTCCACCCTGTTGAGCACCTAATAAATTTCTAATCGCAGACTCAGCAGTTGAAATAAATTGACGGTTAGAACCATTTTGAGCTTCAACAGCCGCTAATGCCATCTGCACAATCTCCGAAGTCTTTGCATTAATTTCTCTTCTTGCTTGGTTTCTTTGTTCAGTTACTTTGCGAACTTTTTGTTGTTCAGAAGTATTCTGTGCATACATTGATTTATTCTGTTGTCTAAATGGATTTGATTGATAAGCATTAGTTGTAAACATATCACCCATATCTCCAAATGTTCCCTCCGAGAACATGCCAGTAAAAGGTCTTCCAGAACCTGGTTGATCATTACCAAACAATTTTAGTCCAGATAGACTACTTGAAGCAACTAATCCTCTTCCTGAGTTTTCTTTCTTCAAATCCATATATGAAAATGAAGCTGCTCCTGGTTTTCCTAAGAGAGGAGTCTTACCTGAACCTTCACCTTGGAAATCATAATGACCGCCACCAGTTGCGTGACTATATCCGTAGTTCCAACCAAATCTAGAAGCGTTGTTTTTCATCCATGTTGCTGAAGAACCAGAAATATCAAGACCTTCTCCATATAAATGAACTGAATTTTTATGACCATTAACACTTTTATTTGCAGATAATGACCTACCACTACTTAAAACATCAGATCCTTTTACTAATCCATTTGATACTCTCATCATTTCAGCAAATGCCTTAGCAGCAGGTTCAGAGAATACTAAAGGACGTCCATGAGCATCAGTAACTCCCTCGATACCCCATCCAGAACCTGTATCATCAGATGAAACTGGAATAACTTTTAATGAACTTGTTTTATTTTCAATTTCTACACCATCACGTTTATCCTCAGAAAACAGATTCATACTATCTAATGTTGCAGCTGCAGCAGGTGCTCCTCCAAAGAATCTTGATAATCCAAATGACCAGTCAAATCCTTTTCTTGAATTTAAGTTTGCCATAGGAACTGTTAAACCTGCATCTAAAAGATAATGTCCAGCCTCCAAACCTTTATTTTTTATCAAATTAGTAATAGTTGGTCCTCTACGTCCTACTTGATTAAACCACATACTATTTTTTAACTCATCACCTGCAGTTTCATAATCACTTTTTTGCATAGCAGCCATCATTAATGGAAATCCTTTATACCAACGTGGACCTTGATTGTAAGTTAAGTCAATCAATCCTGCTTTTTGCTGAGGACTAGATTTACCATAACCAGGTATTTTTGTAGCAGCACGTTTGTGATCCTTATAATCTTCATTAAACAACTTATCAGCATATGCTCTGCTGATAGTAGGGGGAAAGTCATCTGTAGGTTTAATTAAATGACCATATCCAATAGACATACCGTTTCTATCAGGGTACGCTGTTGGACTAAATCCCTCATGAATCTTAATCATTTTTCTAGCAAACTCATCGTATCCACCACCCTCAGCAAAAAATCCTAGACTCCTTGCTTCAGACATTCTTTTAGATGTTAAACTAGGATTTTTCTTAGTTGCAGGAGTATCAAAAGGAACTATAAATGCACCACCATCTGACTTCTGTGCAACATATTCAGTTCCATGTCCGATAAAATCAGGTTTATTACCATCTAGTGATACAGGATATCCTGATTGAGGACCAGAAATCCAACCACCTTTTGCAAAACCTTCTAAGAAACCTCCACTATCAAATCCATAACTTTTTGTTTTACCAGTTTCTAAGTAATAAATTAACTCTTCAATTTCCTGACCTTTACCAAACAACCTATCCATAAAGTTAAGATCTTCTTTTTCTTTTTTAAGTTGTTCGATTCTTTGTTCTTTGGTAAGAGAATCTGCAAGTCCGTCCCCTGCAGTATCAAGTCCGTCTGAGACTTGTTCCTCATTGACGTTAGTTAATCCAGGAATTCTATCTGCATATTTTGGAAGAAGAAATAATGCTGCACCTGCAATTAAAGGATGTGTAGCAAGTTTAGCAAAGGCAGCAAGGAGACCCTTGTTGAAGAATAATAATACACCTTTGAAGGTATTGATAATACCCATCGGATTTGTAAGAAAAGTCAAAGCTAGGAATGCGGTTCCCAATCCAGCCATTGCTTTAACAAATCCACCTATTCTTTCCATCCATGTGGCATCTTCTTTTAAAAGATCATACAGTCCTTCTATAGTATTAACAAAGGCAAATTTAGCGACAGATGCAATAAATTTAAAAACTTTAACAAGAACTTCAAGTCCTTTAACAACCTTATCTTGATTTTCTGGGTTAGATAACCATTTAAGAGCAGGAAGAACTAAAAAGAATTTTATTAATGCACTTGCTAATTTTATAAGTTCATAGACACTACAGTGCTGCCAATAGAATTGACAACCCTACCCATACTATTAATTGCTCTTGTATTTTGCTTTATAACAGTAGTTAATTCTTTATTACCTCCTCGTGCGTTTGCTCTAGAAGTAGTGCTCGCTCCCTTATTAGGATCAACGAACTTATAAAAATCAATTTTAGCACCTTTTTTTACTGTTGCCATTATCTATTAGATGTAGAGGAAGGAGCGACTAAGTAGGTATCACCGCTATTTATCGGCACAGGAGTAGGTGCTGCAACGATCTTTTCGACTATCAAAGGAACAGGTAAAAACTCAATAGCAGTCTGCATTGCATACTCTGCATTAAATTGATTATTCTGTAACAATGCCCTTCCTTTATCAAGAACACCTAAGACTCTAGGATCAACACCCATTTCCGCAGCGAGTTCTGGTAATCCTTCAATATAATTACCAGTTTGAGCACCACTCAGAATTGCTTGATATACACCTTTCATACCAACTCTATCAGCAACACCACTTAAAGCACCCAACGCACTAAAACCTTCACCTGGTCTACCTAAGATAGATTCCATACCAGGAATTGATAAGATATTCGGAACTTTACTTGCTAAACCTCCAATACCAGGAACTGCTCCTAAAATACCTTCTAATTTATTCTCCTTCAACCAATTACCAAAATTCTCAATACCTCCTGATAAACCTGGCATTCTACCAACTATAGTTCCAATAGCACCACCAATATTACCATTAAAAACTTGCGTACCAATCTTACCAAGAGTGGTATTTCTTGCCATATCAAAGAAACCATTAACTCTACTACTAATATTAGATACTGCCTTGACTGCACCATGATACATGTTTGAGACACCTTGTCCGAACTTACTGAAACGTAAGTTCTGCAACCATGTAGGTGAATTGATAGCATTTACAGTATTAATATTAGCAAAATTACTGATACCACCAAGTGCATTCATTGCAGCACCCATAATATTACCAGAACCAAGTGCGTTTACTGCATTGATAGCAGGTACGATAATATTTGCACCAGGAATGAACGATGCAATAGTAGATACTAGTGGATTTGCAGCAACCGAACTAACTCCATTCCATACAGTCTTTGCAACGTTACTAACAGTGTTAACTACACCGCTAACTACATTTTTAACTGCTCTAAACAAACCACCAATAAAATATTCTGGTAATTCACCACCATCTGCCTTAAACCATGTTGTAGGATTCCACCATTTTCTATCATTTTTAGGATTCAGATCATCAAATTTACTAGTATCCTTGTTCTCAGGTTTTACGTTTTCATAGAACTGCTCATACTCATTCTGATTCATAGCAGAACTGTCAACAGTCCCCATTATCTGATGCATTGCCTTCAGATAAGTAGTCTGACGCTCAATTTGAGTTTTGTCATAATTCTCCTGTAGGAATCCACCGCCAGTAATAATTTCATTAAATATACCTTTAAAACCTTTAGTTTGTTGTATTGCATAATCTCTTATTTTTTCTCTCTTTCTAATTTCTGCTAATTGTTCCTCCCTAGTCATTGCCTCAAACTTTATGAGGTAATTTTCAAGTTTTTTCTGTTCCCCATAACCAAATCCCGCTTGAAGTCCCAAATCAATAGCAAGACTAGCAAGGATGTGTAAGGGGGTTCCCCCTCTCACTTTGGGTTTGAAATTTACTTTGGGTTTTATATTTACTTTCGGTTTAATATTTACTTTGGGTTTTATAACATTGTTTGGTGTTACATTACTTGTAACATTAGATCTTGTAAATTTTTTCTTTATACTATCAAGTGCTCTAGTAAGAACATTACCACTACCTGATTGACTAACTTTATTTGGTGTAACAGCTTTCTTTACACTTTCTGTAAGTCTTTTAAAAAGGTTTTTACCTGTCGTAGTGCTTTGAGTAATTTTATTACTTGCAGTTTTTCTAAAGTTTCTAAGCCACTCTCTTACTCCACTGAAACGACCAGGATTCATCTGTTTTCCACCGCTTATTGTCCTTCGGTTGTTTATTCTATTATTTTTAAGATTAGGTTTAAAATTTTTACCCAGTTTGGGTAAACAACTACCTTTACCTGGAATAAATCTTGTTGCAGCAAGAATATTTGCTAAAAATATAATATCAGTAATGATACTAAATGGATTCATCAGGTATTTCAACCCAATGATACCTGTCATCATTTTACCAAGACCACCAATTCTACCTAATAATGTTGAATCATCACCAAATAATTGTTCAACACCATCTACAATATTATCCTTAATTAACCATTTACCAAAACCATATATCTTCTTAAAGACAAAATCTGTCTTTATTAGGAAGGTCTCTATTTTTTCTAAATTTTCGGGTTCTCCAAGATACTCTAATAATTCTTTAATTAGAAATAAAGAAAATATTTTAGTTGCTAGAGCTACAAATGGAGATAGAATAGGACCTACCCACCCAAACATTTTACCAAATACACTCTTTAGTTTATTATTTGGTTTAAATTTTTTTGCTTCTTTTCCCTTTTTATCAAAATAGTTCGATAATCCTTTTTCTGTTACCTCTTCTGCTTCAGCATCAAGTTCCCTTCGTTTTTGTTTTCTTTCTGCTTCTAGTGTTTTCTTTTCTAATCCTAAACGTAAGTTAGTAATTTTATCTAAATCAACAACTGTATGTCCAACGCCCTCTAGTGTCTTACCAAGTCTATTTTGAGCAAGGATAGTTTGTCTTGCAGCAACAATCGATGGAGTTTTGACAGATGCCACTCCAGGATTAATAAACTTATAGACTTGTATCTTAGCCACCTTGTGCTTTTTGCTCCTTCATACGTTTTTCTTCTTCTTTTAAGAAGTTAATTAGAAGATTGAAATAGACTTCCTTTTCCCATGGCATGAGATTATCAATATATTCAAGATTCCACTTATGGTGGTGAATTAAAGCAAAATTGCTTTCATAATATGTCTTCAAGTCCATGTGCATCAGGGCTATCCGAAAAAACTTGCTAGTCCCTCCAGAATTACGTCACTCTCAACACCTGTATTTGGGTTCATGACCTTAACTGTGTGAGTTAGTTTTGGCATGGTTTCAAAAAAGTCTTGAATCATTTGAAACTGTTTAGTATCCATACCTTCAAAAAAGTCTTGAATTTCTTTTTTAGGTACGTCCGCACAGTCATATACTTGTTCTGGATCAGAAATTGTCTTAATGCAACTTCCTGCCATTTCAAAGACCTGATCAACACCTACATCACTATCATCAACAAAGTTCATACTAACGAAAGTATCTAAACTTGGATACCCCATAGAAATTGTAACTTCAGGTGTAATTTTAAGATCAGTTTTGTGACCTCTAGTCTTCTTGACTTTGATTTCGTCAAGAGGAATATCTACTTCAACAGTGGTTTCATTATCATCAGGGCAGGTCAAAGAGACCTTAACACTTTCACCTACAGATTTAGTTCTAATTTGTAGGAAAAGATATTCAATATCAAAAGTTGCCAATTTATCAATATCCTTGATATCAGTGCAAGCAGCCATGATATCTTTGATAGCAACGATTAATTGCTCCTGTTCTTGAGATTGAGTCGCGAGAAGTAATAGTTTCTCTTCTTTAACGAGGAATGGTCTGTAATTCACCGTTCTACCATCTGACGGTAGTTTCATTTTGTACTTTGGTACATTTAACTTAGGTAATGCCATAGATTTCAATTCAGTGTAGTTATTTAGTCAAAAACCCTAGGGGTCAAATTTTTGGCGGGATTTTTTTTGCCCTTTTCTGGGAACTAAAAGTTGATTTTGGTTTTAGAAGACTGCGCTATTATATCTAGGAGTCGAAGGAATGTTGTTTGTAAATGGATTACTATCATCAGGAAAGGAGTAAGTGCCAGGATCACTAAAGTCATCGGCAACTGTAAGACGGTAACGTTCGTATAAAAGTCCAACTGTTAATGTCATTGCTCTAGCTGAGTCATTGTTTAATTGAACTGATCCAATGTTAAATGGAAATACATTTCTCATCTCCCATACTGCAGTAACTCTATACTTTCTAGAAATAATATAAGGATCACCCGCATCCTTTAGTGCCTTTATCATTTTCTCGTCTTGATATATGTTATCTCCTCCACCTCTTTCCCATTTATATACTCTAAGTGATGGGCAAATATAATCATCGTAAAATTCTACATATTGGTTTGCGTCAGCAGAAATTCTTGTTGTCCACTCCTCAAAAAATGCTCTGGTATACTGTGAACGTGGCATGATAAAAGATATATTCATCTGACTGTACGCTGTATTTGTTGCATACTTAATTGCTGATCCTACGCTTTGGAACTGACCAGTAGTCATCTGTTTACTTGG
>VTLG01016750.1_pt1 | contig 18466 bp, 16 predicted proteins | sample 4694571 | NCBI WGS metagenome assembly VTLG01 (sample SAMN12604809, study PRJNA352737) | marine metagenome | biome: ENVO:00000447; feature: ENVO:00000209|ENVO:00000569|ENVO:01000036; material: ENVO:00002151; isolation source: viral sequences binned using virsorter ... | reverse complement strand
TTCGAAAGCCCAAGGTTTAGCTAGTGAAAGGTCAGAACGCTGTTGTTCTCCTGTACCGAAACGTGCACCGAATGGAGTAATTGATTGTCGCGCTGGAGAACCGTTAACTTCAATTTCACGTCCCCCTAGAATTACCCTACCCAATGAACTTACTACCGGGGTCTGCTAGTTGAGCTTGCTGTTCAAGTTCAATCTCTCCTTCTTCTCTAGCTTCCCGGCCTCTTGCCCGATCATCTCCTGGGTCTACACCTCGACCCCCCCTAGCACGAATTTCTCGTAGATAATATTCGGCATAAGGTCGTATTACATTTTGAGGGATTTCAATTAAATCAAGGTCTACATTTACATCTCCAGGGTATCTTTGACCCATAATCATTAAAGCTTTCCCTGCGTCAAGTGCCCCTTGTTTAAGTAACAAACGAGGATATAATCCTGGTACAATATCCCAAGCATCTCGTCTACCTGGGAGATGTAGCCATTCACTTGTTGAGGAATAATATAATACGTCACTTATATAAGCGAAAGGATACTTGATAAGTCGATACGTCGTATTACTTGATGTAACTGCGGGAAATGCATGATCCACAGTAATTTTATCCGTCGCTGCGTCAAAGTCTTTTACAAAACGTACCTCACCGACATTAGCTGCTTGACCTGAATCAGCAGTAATAATTACAATATCACCATTCCAATAATCATCGTCTTGTGTGAGGTTACTTGTATCTACGATAGTTGTTGTACTACCTGACGTAGCACTTGCCGTTTTAATTTCTAATTGAGGAAGGTCATACACATACTGACTAGCAACCATTGAAAGACTCTCGTCTGTACGTGTAATAAGTAATCGTCGTCGAGACCAAATCAGTGCTTCTTTAATAGCTAGGTCAAAATCTTCTTTTGCCCACCCAGAACGATGATAAATTTCGTACTTACTGCCTGATGCAATTGTTCCAGCTAGAGCCGGAAATAAATGAATTTCTCCACCTTCCATCTCATTGCTCATGACTGTGGCAGTTTCACCTTCACGAGTTCCAGAAGTTACATGTACTTGTCCGTCTTGCCAGAAATCTTCGGACTCAATACGAGAGGTATCAACTAGTTCTTTACTGTCTGCTCCAGTAGACGTAGCTGTCCCAGTTTTTCCAACATCTAAATATCGTAAAAGGTCTTGTCGAACTGAACGTCTTGTATTTGTACTTAGCGTTGGCATTGAATAATTAACTCTGCTCGATACCGTTGCGCATCTGAAAGTATAGCTAACATCTCTGCACGGTACTTATGTCCTTTCTCCAATAACTTAATATCAACAGAACATGAAGGAGAGGCTGTAGTCACAGAACCTGGAGCAACAGTAGATGTTACATTAGCTACACCTTCTGTTAAATCCCACACAGTACAAGTACCACTGGAAACTGTGCCCCCTGAAGGGAGAATATTTGAGAAATTAAAGGAATGTGTAATAATCTCATCATCCCCTTGAAAAAATGGAGAAGTAGGAACCTCTAGTCCTGACGGCATTTTAAGTAGATTGAGTGAAGTGAGTACTAGGTCTCACTTCAACTTTATACGACATCTCTCTCAAAACAAAATGAGTTGTAGGACGAGTCGCCAGGACATGTGCTTTTCCCTTGAGTTCGAAAAAAGCTTTCAAACCTCCCCAACTTAATCCTAAACTTTTAATCGTCCCCCAGGTCCATCCAGCATCTTTAATATTTTGCCAATTAGTATTTGCCATCTTCAACAAGCCGTATCAATAAGATTCAATTTACAAGGATTTGATTCCCATGAATCCGCAGAACTGGCATTACATACCGGACAAATTACTGGGGGATGAATATTAGCTGATCTAGCTGTATCTAACAATACAGATAAGACACACGCAGCTTGTATCTTTGCTCCACAACTACAAGTATGGGCATCACAGCCACACCCTCCCATCTACGGTGTACCCCAGACAAGTTCAACTTCAATTTCATATGTTCCGCCATCAGTACCTTCATCAAGAATTGCAACAAGATCACCAGCTCCAGCACTGGCATCTGTATTGCCTTCAGTATCTTCAAGATCACCCGCATCATTCTGTAGAACAGTATGATCTCCAGTTGGTAATAGACTTGCATAAGGCAGCGCACCACTTACAATAGAAAGATTTGGTCCGGCATGGCGCAATCCGGCTTTATAGTCATGCCACCCAGAATCAAATTCTTGGTTATAAGCGATAGTGTCAGAAGCAGCAAGAACACCAGCAGTACCGTTCGTAGCATCATTCTCAAGAACAACACCAATGTACAGTACTGCATCACCGGCGGATCCAGCCGTTCCTTTTACTCGAAAACGAAGTGCATGTGGAACAACGCCACTAGCTTCATTGTGAGGAAAGCCTGACGTATTACTTACATCAACAATTACAGCAGCAGTATCTGCCACTAAACCAGCTTTAAAGTATCTGGCTACGTATGGTCCTTTATCCATTTTTCTCCTTGCTCGCTAAATTACAAGCACTTAAATTGAAGTATAGCATAGAACTCTATACACGTCCATCTACTGTAAACCCAGAAATTTGATCTACATATTCAGGATTATTTACCACATAATCGTTCATAGCAAGCCAATGTCCAGTAGTAACTCCCATTGTATGTACATGGGTACATTGCACACCTGGATGACCATACAGTTTAAATCCGGCATCAATTACCCTCCGAGTAAATCCGTGATCTTCAGCACTCTCATGAAGAGAAAAAGCTGGCTGTTCAATTTTTTCTATGACATCTCGATGTACTAACATACACCCAAGACCAGCACTAGCTAATTCCACTAAACCTTCTGATGGAATTTTCCACATCTGTTTATAAGTCATTACCTCTTTTTCTTCATCGAAAACAGGATGTTGATACCACACAGGAGCATAGGGTTCTTCTTTAAAATGATATAGTCCGGTTACACACTTTTTGCCCGTTTCTATTAAATCGGTAAGAGCAGTGATTGGTGGTACCACATCATCGTCAATCCACATTAACCATTCACACTGGGTTTGATCTAAAAAGATTTCAACCATTTCTTGTCGAGCCAGATGAATAAGCGTTGGGGGTCTAGATGTAATAACATCTCCCTCTTTCCATTCATTTGTCAATAAGCGAAGAATTCCAAATGCCCAAGTTGCAAACACATGAGTCGTACTTGGAACAGCAAAAAAGCAATTACCTCTTATTTTTGGTCGGAATCCTATACGTGTAGCATTTTCAAGAAGCCATTGTTTTAACGCTTCTTTAGGTACATGCTGAGAACCAATTTGCTCATGGGTATCTAATACCTTTGGCATATTCCCTCCAATAGGTATAGTGGCGGGGAATTACCCCCGCCACAAGAATACCATTCCGACCCTAACTTAGCAGCGTTCGATCCCTGGCAACTATCCATGCATAGTCAACATCCATGAGTCTCGCTGCACCAGAACGATTCTGGACCGATACGATAGGAGTAAGTGCCACAGTTCCAGTAACTGCCGACGCAACACTACCCTTAAACTCTCCATCAACCCAGAAATATGCGGTCTCATCTGAACCAACTGCCAACCGAAGCGTCTGGTATGTAGCAGCCACAGGCGCACCAAACGAAGACGCAAGCGTCCCATCTGTATTGCCTTTGACCCCAATACCATGCCACTGATCAGTAGACATGTCAGTATCAAACAAAAACCCAACCGCATCCGTTGCCGTAGTTGTGACACCATCACTGGAACCACTTCCTTCAATCGGTTGCGTTTGGGCAGCTTCAGCTTTAGCATCACTGAAACCCACAAACATACCTACAGCCGTAATCACATCAACCTTTACACGAAACTCGGCCACAAGGCCCAGTTCCGCTGCCCAGTTTAGCTCATGGGCTGCGGTCACCCGGTCATTATCTGTCGTGTCAGTAGTTAGACGCAGTGTCCCGACTTTTGCAGCAAGAATTGCTCCGCTACAGCCAGTATCTGCATCAATTGCCCACGCATCTCCAACCAAATCCCCAAGGAAATCATCGAAGAAAGAGACACCTTTTCCGGGTTGTAAGTTAGCGCCATTCAAGAACTTAAGATCACGCTCAATTCCAACTGGCTTAATATGATCATTACCAAAAGTGCCAGCCGCAAATGGAGACTGAACTTCATTATCGCTCGTAGAAGGCATATACTAACCCCCTAAGAAGTCGTCAGATTGGACATGTAACCGTGAGCCTTATCAGCCTTAACCTGCAAGGTATAATCACCGTAAAGGTGTTCCTTGAAGTACGGGCCATCTTCAGGCAACGGTTCAGTGAACCATGCTGAGTTCTTAAATGGGTGAACTGAGATAAAGTCAGAATTCAGAAGGTACAAACTATCCGTCGGACAGTTATACACCATCATCACATCGACTGAACCAAAGTCTGTATCGATTGTATCGACAACAACACCACCCGTCCGTTCACTACGCTCCATGCGAGCCAATGGTCGGTAGATGTCACTGATCTTCCTCTTCTGCCATGATTGAACCACAATAAGGTCAGCCATGTTCTCATGCCCAACATCCTGGAAGATCAAATCTTGGAGATCATTGATCTTCTTCTCAGTTAGAGCTTCAGAGGTTGTATCAGTATTATCGGTAATATAAACCTCAAGACCACCAAAAGCAGATGGAATTGCAGATGTCTGAAGAACCCGCTTACCATAAAAGATAGCGCGTTCAAGCTCGATCTGAGCAGCCGTGAAAAACTTCGCAGCTTCATAATCAAGCCGGTCATCGACATTATATTCGCCCTGCTGTTGAGCGCGATGAGAAATCTGGTAACCGATGTCCCAGATTTGATGATAATTAAACGGGAATGAATGAATAGACGTTCCCGCAACCGAAGTATCCACGTTTTCAAGCTGAGACTGACCGATGCGCGTAACCGTCACACCTGCGGCATGAGCTGCCGCCGTTGTGGACGCATACCCACGAGAAACTGTCAGTGAATTATCAGCAGCAACCGCCGTTACCCGGAGGTACTCGCTCTCTGCAATAATGATGTCCCCAACCCTAAAGTTAAAGGCGTCATTTGCTGAAAGAACAAGAGTCGTAACACTGTTGTTAGCAACTGGAGTGGTAGTAGACACAGTAGCGGTAAGAGCGTAAAGAGCATCCTCTTGCCACTCGCGCTTTGTGTTGTCACTCGCATTACCGTCAATGCCGATATGCTTAAGAAACGGGATGGTCTTCGGAGAAATATTAGCGATCTGATCAGAAACAAACCGTCGTTGGACAGTCGTATCACTGAGAGAGTCGCGATTTCCTCGTACACCAGCCATTTTGTATTAACCTATCCTTGCGCTGCTCGTTCCCTTGATCGGCGAAAACCTTCAAAGACCTTCCCAGAATTTTGCAAGTCGGTATCATCTGATGGAAGAGTAGATGCTCCACCACCGCCTCCCGTACCGCTATCAAAATCTAGATCTTCTTTGACTGGTCCTGCCGTTGTTGGGCTTGCTGTATTAGCAGCAGCGTCTATGTGTTGTTTAAGTACCCGTGCCTGCTCTTTCATTTCATCAGGAGAAGCCAAGTTATAAATACTTGGTATCAACTCGTCAGGCAGATCGTAGAGTTTTGCGGCATCTTGTGCGGCTTGTGAACGACCTAGCTGATTCAACAAGGCATCTTTCTCTTGGATTTTACTCTGTAGCTCAGCTTCTCGGGCATTTGCGCGTGCGCCAGTTCGCTGAACTTGGAGTTCTGAGCGCCGTTCTGGATCAACTTCATGTCGCATATCTGCTTCAAACGCACGATCTTCAGCTTGCTGAATACGTTCTGATGCTTCAGTGCGAGAACTTTCAAGAGTGGTTTGCAATGTCGAAATTTGACCTTGCAGTGTACTCTTTAAGCTATCCAAATCGGTCTCTGGAACCAAACGAGGTTGGTCCTGTTGACTTTCTTCCGATGAGGAGCTAGTTTCTGGGGCGTCGCCAGCAGGGGCAACTCCATCTGTAGCGTCCGACATATTCGTACCTCCTTGGCATCGTGAAATCCGTTACCTAAACGGGCATCCACAAATCTTAGTCGTACAAATAGAGTATACGTTATTTATGTAAATATTGCAAAATCAATATATAGGAACTTTCCATTCTCTCGCATTAACATACTCTGCCAAACTAGGAAGGCTTTGATCTTCAATAGCATCCCACTGCTGACTAGAAATCCACGGAAATTCTTCTTCTAATTGATCACGTACATGGGCAACAGTAGGAGGATCACCTCGGCCATAATAAGTTGCTTTCTGTTCATACGCGGCCAGCATCTTATTAACATATATGCGATTATATGTTACTCCAGGTTCTAAGTTAAACCATGCGTCAATTCCTTCACTTAAATATATTTTTCTCCACCATTGAGCTACTAGATCAGTTGGTACTCTACCTCCAAAAAGCTTTTCATTAATTTCATCTCGTGAAATTCCGTCCTTTCTCCCTGCTTCAAGTACCGACCGCCGCATTGCATCTTTTGCTTCATAATAAGAACTCCAATCCGTATCTTCTGGATCGTTATCCGCTGGGAATTGACTTGGAGTTACTCCATGATACATTTCTGCAAAATTTGCCAATTTAGTGTCTCTAACTGCGGTATTTATCTTTGTCCCATCTGCTAATGTAATAACTTGATCAGGTGGACTAAACCACTTGTCCATACCCTCTGTCCACTTAATCAGTGCCCCAGACTTTAGAGCAGCGGCTTCATTAGCATCAACTAATATCTTGGACTGTCTATAAGAATTCCAAATAGGGTCTGCTTCACCTGTTAATTGTTCGGTCACAGTTAAAGCTGACAATGCAGCATTACGCTCTGCATAAAGTGAAGTCCTTACCCACTTCAGTCGGCTACGTTCTTCACTCGCTTCTATCCACTGAGCATGTTGAGTTTTAGCAATTAAAAACTCATCCAAATTGGCTTTCGTCACAAGCTTCCCAGACGGTGCTTTGAAGGCAAACGGTTCAGTTACTGACGAGTGCTTCACTCGTTCTATATCTCTTCCAGACCGTATATCAAAATACCCTTGAATCGTTAATTTCTTGATATCACTTAGAATGTCATCAATATTAAACTGCTTATTAGGATCACGATTAGGATTATAGATTTTTAATACTTCTTGAGCTAGGTCCATATCTGAAGGTAAGGGGTTCTCTAAAAAGTATTGATCTTTATCTGAAGATGACATATTTTCAGTGTCAGACAAATACTGATTAATATACAACTCCCCATATGTATGGAGAACGGCATCCTGCCGACTCTTATTCCTTAACAAGTAATTTCTAAAATCTTCTTGATATTTAAGATCAACCTCAGCCTTAATAAAATCATCTTGGAAGCCATAATAAGTCTCAGCATCAAAATACCCTTCATCATTTACATGATCTTCATACGGGATGAGATCACGGAGTTGCTGGGCAAGTTTTTTAATATGATCTTTGCGCTCTCCTGCTGAGACTCTGCCTCCTCTATCCGACATATCAACTTCTTTATTGGTCAATTCACGATACTGACCCGTAATCTCATTCACCTTGGCTTTATACTGCTCGTAAATTTCCTGGGTAGCTTGTACGTCAGTAATATCAACTCTCTCAAGTTGATCGTCTCTCCAGTCATTAGCCCGATCCAGAGCTGTAAATACCCGTGTGTTTTCTAATTTTTCCTCTTGTGCCTCACGATCATCATTAACCATCCAACTAAGAGGAATCCAAGGGTTATCCTTTAGAAACTTAGCAGCCTCATCTTTATAGCCATCTTCTATAAGTTGCCAATATTGTTTATTCACCTCGCGAGATGTTCTCCAAGACTCAGAAAAATTACGTATACCAGATATCCACCAATTTGGAACATTCACATAGGCGTTTTTTTGTTGGTAGACATCCATCATAGCTCGCATAGCAAGTTCATTTGGAGTTTTACTCTGCACATCCATAATAGCCTGCATAGCATCTTCAATAGGAATTTCTTCTTTACGGAAATAATCGACAATTTGATATCCTATATTTCGACGCTCACCTTCTGTTAATCCATGTTCATACATAAACGCTGGGTCTATAAATGGAAGATTACCCTGAGCGGCATGTGATTTAAATATCCTCTGAACACCACCACCGATGCTATTCAACAAGTTTTCTACAGAGCCAAAGAATTGTCCAGCTACCTCCTTTGTCTCTGGACTAAATTTCTCCTCTGATTCATCTGGTCTTATTAACCCTTTTGCTGCCTCTCCCACTATAGTGAAAAATGGATGGAGTTGTCCCAGTCCTAACATTGACAGCGCATCAAAAGCTCCCGAAAGCAATGATCTATTATCACCCCTATCCTCTCTTCCCAACCCTACCAATGAGAATGCATCGCGACCACCCCCAAATGGTAGTATCATTTGAAACGGGTCTATCCTTATCTCTGTCCCATCCGCTAATGTCAGAATTCTTATTGTAAATTGAAGATGAGGAGGAAGGTCTTTTGTCTCGTCATACCATGCAAGCATCATCTCCATGAATACCTTAAACTGTCCAGGATTGTCCATTGCATGTCGAGCTTGAAGTATGATATATTTATATGCCCAATATGAAAATGGAAATACCATATTAAGTTGAGTATCCAGATTGTTATACCGATAAGTGAAGAGAAGCTCCGCGCTTTTTGATGCAGCACTACTTCGAGCAATAGTGAATGCTTCATTCTGAATTCTCGTTAACTCAGCAAGATCAAAAGGAAGATCGGATGGTACGATTGGAGCTTCCCACATCCGAATAGTTTCGTCTTGTGCATTAAACATTGCTCGTTTCACTTCGTCAACATGCAACATAATCATATCCGCATAACTTGTCGCGTCATTCATATGCGTTGCTAGCCCATCACCACGCTTTAAATCAATTCCTTTTACTATTGCAAGAACCGATTCTTCATCAATACCATACTTATAATTCATGTCAGGCAAATCAATATTATGTTTATTCGCTACTTCCCAGTAAATTTTTCGAACCTCTGCATGTCGCGCATTGGCAATTGCATCTCTCTCCGCTACGCCATACGCCATTTTTTGAGCCTGAGTACGGGCTTTTACAAATGCTAGATTGACAGGTTGAACCCTTTCAGTAATTTCTCTAATTACATCTCGTTGATTTCTGATAATTCCAGGTATAGTAGATTCCAAATCATCGTAATCAACATCAGCCGTATATGCTGTTATCCTAGCTCGCGGTGTAGTTTTAGCTAGTGCTGTTTTATTCAGTGCTATTATCATTAAGTCTTTTTCAGCCGTATCAAGAAAAACATCATAAGCTTGTGCGGCTTCCTGCTGATGAGCATCGTCAGCAGCTTGCCACCACGCACCGGCTTCCTTTCTCGCAGCTTCCCCCTTCACTCCCTTTGGACTATTGCTCAAACGCTTCCGGTATTCAGCGAGCCGGGCAACAGTCTTAACACTTTTCTCTCGCCTAAGTTTTGCAAAGCCTTCCTGCATCGCCTGCATTTTTACGCCCACAATTTCTTTAATTGCGTCTGAAGTATGAACAGCTTGCATTCTTGACCCTAACACATCCATGATATGCTTTTCCATAGAAACTATTTCATCTTCATGCTGCCCCATCGCTGAAAGTATCCGTCGTGTGTCCGCATTAATTGGTGCCCCAGTCTCTTTATAAATTCTAAGTAATTCATAAACCCTAAGTCCTGGTTGTTCAGGATTTGCCTCATAGAGTTTTCTAATGTCGTCTAGCGCCTCAGCATTATAATCTTTAGCTGCGTCTTCAAAAGCCTTTGCAATCTGGTCCCTATTGGTAGTTTTAGGGTCAAGTCCTGCAAGTCTACTACGAAGAAATTGTTCTGCCCGAGCATTATTCAAATCCGGTGTAAGGTCGTCAACTCGGCTAATAGTATTTCCCAGTCCTTCTCTTGTAAAGTAGTTAAAAGCAAACTCTCTTCTACCAATAGTATTAAATACTTCCCCGCCCTTTTTAATCTCATTCATATAAAGACGCTGAAATTTTGGGGGTATACCTTCTATACTTTTAGTTCTAAGATTAATTTCAGACATGGCAACTTTATGAAAATCAATAGTTTGAATCACACTATGCTGCGCTGATTCCAAACTAGTAACTGCCTTCTGCATGGCAGCTAAACCACCTTTAACCTGACTTATCTCTTCAGCATTGGGTGCGCCCAATGCTATTCGGAACTTCCTACCCTTGGCCCCCGCACCAACCAATCCGGCTCTCAATAGCGACGTAGGTAAGAACTGATCACCAAAAATTGGGAGATATCTATGTAGCGGCTTATGCGTGCCCGGAATCCTGAAACCAGCTTCCTGTCCAACTCCCAATCCTGATGTCTCTGCTTGATGCCCCAGCAGCCTATCAGGAACAAATTTTCGTCCTACATTTGCTGGGTCACCTGATATTTGAGTGTTAACTTTATTCAGCCAGTTCTTACGCGGAAAATATGAGAAAAGTTCCGGTCCATACTTTTGTGACGCTAAAGCCACAGCCCCCTTAACTTGAAGTGCGAGAAATGAAAAGCGAGCCAGTAACCAGGAGTCTACAAGGTAGGGCTTAACTTCAGTAAATGCGCTTTGAATTGGACCCATAGACCCATCTTTAAACAAAGATGGTCCCCGAGAATGAATAACAAAATCATTCACTATATGAGTCGTTTGTTGGACCCACTCCGAAATAACTTGCTGGGTACTCCACTCAGTCTTTACACCATTGATCACAGGAGGTCGGACCATAAATTTGCGCATGTTAGCATATTTACCTCCTTCATTACCCCCTTTAATTAGCGTCTCTAACGTCTCTCTAGCTGCAAAATTAATTCTTAATTGAGGATTGGCGTGAAATAACCACTCCAGGTCACCAAGACCATTAGCTCTAGATACCCTCGATAAAAATTTGACGGCCTTAACTGGGTCTCCTCCTGCACCCATACTATTTATAATATCTTTCGCTACATCTCTCGCATTATTTTCAAATTCAAATATTTGTTGTTCTGGTGGGAGCTTGAATACCTTAGCAATAACCTCTTTAGGCGATTTTACCGATACATCTACCGGAATTTTAGCCAGTATGCGCCTTGCTTGGTTCTTTACTGCTCCAGGCAGATCATCAATATTTCGAGCATTAGCAACTAATTCCGCAACATCAGGGTCTCCAAGATTCTCAAGCAGGTCTCTTTTCATTACTCTAAATCTAGTAGCGTTGTCTACACCTCGACGCCCGGAAGACAATGCAGCCTTTGCCGCTCGCGTTGCTGCAGTAGTAGGAAAAAGTCTTCCTAACAAATGAATAGGAGGAGCCGGAAGAGCCATGTCAAGCGCTAGAGGAATCATGCCTTCTACGAGTCCTTTAGCACCTGAAGGCCACGCCTTCGCCAAACTATTCCAAAATGCACGCATAGTTTCAATAGATGCCGTACCATTAGCAATCGTTCGAAGCTCAAACATATCCATCTCAAATTTTTCTCGTTTCCATTCAGTCATTTGAGCAAGAGATGCACCGGCAATGTAGTCATTTCGTTGACTAGCAGTCCATAAATCTTCGAATGTTAAATCCTTAGTCAGGTGCGAAGAATTTGCTATAGCTGAGTAAAGTGAACCTGTCACAGGTCTGTCACCAGCATGTTCTAGAGCAAAAAGAAGCATATATGCTGCATTTTGTCCTGCAACTCCCTGCATTTCAGCAGTCATACTTTCAATAGCCCGTCCTGCCATTGCCATTCTTGCGCCGAAGAAATGTTGGACCATTCCACCGAAATCTTGATTTGCCCAAGCTTCTTCTGCCTTTCTAAGTTCGCTATCACCGCCCTCCTGAATATACCCCATACCGTCCTGTCTAAGGAGTGCCGGTGCAGTATCTGAATTAGAAGTTGGGTTCATAATTGCCTCACCCAACCCTCCTACAGCACTCAGAAGACCAGTGATAAGAAATTGACTGTCCTCTGGTACCGGATCAACTTGACTTAAATCTTCCTCTATCTTTTGATCGTATCCTACTCCAGTAAATGAAGATGAAAAAGATGGAGGAGAAGGAGAAGGTAAAGGTGTAGGAGTTGGAGCAGTCATAGGAGAAGGGGTAGGAGAAGGTGTGGGAGTTGGGGAAGCCATAGGCGGAGCCGGTGTAGGTGCCATCGGACTACCAGATGTTAAAGTAGTCGTGTCTGGAGGCATCAACCCTGACTGAGTAAGCGTCTCAAATGATTCAGGCTCAAAATGCCTGGAGAAATCCTCACGAGTCCCGCCCATCTGATGCAAAAAGTCCGCAAGAAAGCCAGGCTCAATTGTCGGCAGTCCCGTTAAATTTTCAAGCCAAGTCGTTGTTACTCCAGGACCAAAGGAATTTAAAAGACGGCGCTTCTCCCCCGGTTCTAATGCATATACATCTGCTAGGTTCTGTGGAGGTGGAGGAGAAAACCCTAGCTCTTGTTCTATCGTTAATTCACGGACCATATTTACTTAAGCTTTAGATTTAAGGCGTCAAACTTTCTGCGTCGCTCTCCTCGAAACATTTTAGCAATGTCAGCAGACGCTACTTTTAATTCTCTAAGAGACGAAGCTAAAATATCAGCGACTTCCGCATCAGGATTTTGCAAAGGTTCAGATTCTACCCGATGCTTGAGATAATCAGCAAATATACTCATTACCTTACCCTACGAGAAATCGGTTGGTACCGGCCTCCTGCGCCACCTGTCCGTTGCACCATTGGTACATTCTGGTACAAATTTTGGAAGTCCAACCCACCAACATAATTCAAAAAGTTTGCAGGTTCAGTCTGTTGTTGAGATAAACCACTGCCCAACACATTCTGTACATCGGGACTACGAGAAAGAATTTCTGCAAGGTATTGATTAAATACATTCTGATACATTGGAGCTACTTGACGCCCCTGAGAAGAGTATGATCCAAGGGGTCCGAACGCATTTCGTAGGCCAAGTTCCCATACCCCACGAGACCCCACATCGGAGTCAAAAAGTCCTTCAAATAAAGGACCAGTAATATTTGGTCCTAATGCCATATTAGCTATCTCCAGTCGTCATCTATAACCCTCTTCCTCAGGAATTAAACCAGGAATATCAGGAAAACTAGGAATAGGATCAGGAATGCTAGGAATAGGAGTGCTAGGATCAGGAATAGAAGTGCTAGGATCAGGAATAGGAATAGGAGTGCCACCGCCACTCAAGTAACCCATAAGATACCTTGTAAAGTCATCCCCCGGACCACCTACTATATTGCCAGAAGCTAAACCTTGGAGGAAGTTTGATCTCGCTGGAGCATAAGCATTTCGCTGCACCCAATTATAAAAGTCACTACCGGCCTGCCCTCCCATAGGGGAACTTGAAACCATCCCTCTATAAACTTCTTGTGGTCTTTCTCCTGCCCATCCTGTTGCCTCTGAACCAGCACTAGGACCAGCCAAACGTGCCCAATCTACAGTTGGCATACCCCCTCCACTCCCGAAAGTTGCCCCTAACGCATCAGGAATAGTCGCACGCACACCAGGATTCAATGCTTGATTAATTTGAGCTAAATTAACAGCCTCATATGCACGGTTCATGGCAGTCGGTCTCGAAGGGTTACCTGGAAGAATCCCAGCATTGCTCAAGGCACCCTCTATAGCCGCCCTTATCCATTCATTGCTAGCACCAACGTCTAGATCTTGTTGAGCTTGCCCCCTCCCTGGATTATAGACGTTTGGGTTGACCCCAGTGTCCCCTGCCGCTCCTGATCCTAGAGTAGGATCAGGATTATCCACTTCCCCTAAACGACTAGCTCCAGAATCGTAATCGCTCTGATAACCTGTCTGTACAGGTGTGACATCTCCCGCCGCCTGTCCAGGCAGTGACTGAGTAGTATAAATAGGATCAGCAACAGGTCTAAACTTCTCAGGATATTCCATCCGAGTTGGCTCAGGAACTCCTGCTCCTGTAATGACATCTTGCCGTTCCTCAGGACTTAAATCCCGGTACCTATTATGAATTCCCTCAGTTTCACCCGGAGTTGGAACAGCCCCTTGTGTAAGACTTGGAAGGTCACGCTTCCAATTACCAATTTTACCTTGAATAACTTGTGCAGGTTCATTAATAAATTGTTCGCGCAAGCCCTCAATATCAGTCGGTAATCCTAATTGTGTCGGCGTAAGCCCAGCAGAAGCTCCTCTTTGGAGTAAATCTAGAAGCTCTTCAAGACGCTTAGAAAACCAATATGCATTTTTAGGTGGGTCACCTACATTTTGATTGAGAGCAAAAAGCTGCTCTTCCGTCATTGTGCTTCTTGGATCGGCCATTAACTAAACCCCGTCATCGGAAAATTTCCTTGGCCTTGTTGACCACCTTGTTGTGCAGCTTGCATAGGACTGACTTGCTGACCTAATTGTAACGCAGGAGGTAAAGGTTGTCCAGTCATCCCCATCTCACTCCCACCTCCCTCACCACCTCCCTCACCACCTCCTCCTCCAACTTGAGCCGGACCTCCCATTTGGACACCCATAGTTTGAGCAAGAATGGCCGCAGCCCCATCCTCTCCTTGTTCAGTAAGAATTTGTAGGGCCATAGCCAAAGAAATATTAGGTAAGCGGAAAGGTAATTCACCAATAATTCGATTACGTTCTTTCAATGGGTCTTCCACAAGTAGAATCTTATCTCGGGCATACTGTGCAGATACCAGCGGTGTTTCACCCTGGGAAAGTTGACCGGCAATCTGAGCCTTCATCATCATGTCTTCAGGCATGTCAATAACCCGAGTACTTGCAATGTCATAATCACCCATAACTTCTTGATAGGAAAAATCATTGAGCGTAAAATTCACACCATTGTTTCCTATACCTTTATATAGTTGCGATGATAATTCTTCACGTTCAATTCCTTGGAAGACCCGTCTTCCATATTCTTTGTCATACAACCGCAAAATTTCAAGGTAAGGTTCAAGGATTAATCCAGCATGATGTCCTGTCAATGTAAGAGCTAGTCCTGACAACCCTGCTTCTGGCATCCCGCCATATACCGTTTCATTAAATGTGGCACGTTGAATAGCTTGAGACACAGCTTGCAGCAAAACCACAATATCTGGTGGGGCACCAGGCAACGGTAAGACTTCAATTACATCTGTGAGCAACGCGGGGTTAATTGCTCCTGATCCGAGTTCAATATTACGAAGATTTCCATCTCGTGTTTTAACAATAATTGTAGGCTTAGCATACTTCTTAACAATCAACCCGAGAGTTTCCAGCAATTCATTATAGTAATCATACAAATCTTGCGTAGCATATGTAATCGCCATCCCCATCTTGTCAACAAAATCTCGACCTTCAAGCTGAGGTGACCCTCTAAAGTTATGCCCACCTACAGGACCAGTAATCCAAGGAACCTCTCCTTGCTCATGTTCCCATCGTTGAACTTCAATATCATTAATCAGAATGACGTTATGTACGCCATCATACCAATCGACTTTTTCTAAAGGTTGGTATGGGTCACTCTCATTAATTTCACCGTGAGCTTTTGACCAATTCGAATTCGCAAGAACAAGCCCACCTTCAACATGAGTTTTTGCTGCTATCCACTGATATCCATCTTCAGTTTGCGGTCCTTGAAACACATTAATAGGATGATAGTTACGAGTATGTCGAAATGGGCTTAGTCCCTTCTTATTTTTCTTAACAATAACCCGTGTAGCATACCAGCCCATCCCCATAAAATTCAGGATGTTTTCATAATCTGGAGGAAGATCACCTCGTCTAAATGCTCGAAGATTATGATCTTCACGCACACCTTGAATTACTTGCTCATACCGAGCCGCTTTAATTTTATCTGATTTATGTTCCGTTCGTGCTTCTTTCGTCCACACGGGTTTCTTTCGAGATAAAATAGCCGCAGCTAAACGTACTGCTGTATGGGGGGAATTATCAGTAACTGACACCCCACCCGGAGCAGCAGTACGTGCCTTGACTTCATACAAGTCAAGGTTTTTTTCCATTTGATCCGTGCGCTTGCCATAATGCTCTTCAGCCTTCTTGACATGCTCAAGAATCTCAGTATCGGTTAGATTAAGAGGTTCCGGCTCTGGCAACTAAGTCTCTATCCTTTTCGGATGGGGTAGATGGAATTTTATCATCTAAAACAGGAAACCATACCAAGAATCCCTGTGGGTTTTCAAACTGTGGGTGCGCTCCCAATGCAATACCTTTTCCGTCTTTAGTAGTCAAATGAATCCCAAATCGTTGAGCTTCAGGTCGTAAAGTTTCAGCATTTACCGAAACCTCAACAGCCCTATATTCACGTCGAAGTCCATCTAGAATTTCCTGTCTCACTCGTCAACTCCTTCAAATATATCTTTAGACAAGTTCTCTAGTAAAAGCATTGTACACTATTAAGTCACCCTTTTCAATTAAGCATAATGCGGTCGAGGTAAACCCATCCCTGCTTTTTTAATTAAACGTGATCGTTTAGACCCAGAACGCACATCTTCAATATAATCAAGCTCTTTTTGGGTTAATCCATACTCTCCAGAAATATAAGGGTCAGGCAAAGATTCTCCACCCCGCTCATAAAATTTCCGCATCTGCCATGCAATCATATAAGCAATCACAATGTCGTCATATTTCCCACGTTGCGCTCCTACTTTCTGGGAACGTCCATGTGTCTTGACTTCTTGTATTCTTGGCTCTTCGCGCACGTAGGTGAGAAACTCCCCAATCGCAACCTCATCAAATGTTCGTACTTCACCAGAAGCAATTGCTTCATTCATTTCAGCGATCATAATAGGTTTACTTGATTTACTCGTTACCCATCCCTCTGTAACTTGAGCTTTACCTGAAGTTGACGGACGTAATTCATAATAAACATTTGAATACTGCAATTGAGACACAGCTTCCATAACAGCCAGTCCAGGACCGTTTCGCTCAATACCCACAAAGGCTTTATTCCATCGAATCGCAAGGTCCACCACCCGGCGAGAAAATTCTCTAGGTTCAGCGCGGACGTGTAAGGTCGCAACATGGGTACCAGTACGCCAGTCCAGTACAACAGCAGCCCCATAGTCACCATCTGAAAGCCCTTCCGAACAATCGACACCCATAACATATTCACCTCCAACAATTGGTTCTCGCCATTCTCTTACGTTCTCATAAACCAATATAGGATCACGAATTTCCATAGCCATAAGCTCTTTATTCGGGAAAACTGCACTCCCAGACGCTGTAAATGCTTCAAGCCAAGTACTTGGATGTTCTTGAAACATCTCACGTTCTCCAAGGTCTTCGCCTAAAGATCGTTTCTTATTAGCAACTGTTCTGTTGTACCAAGCTTCATCTCTTGATGGATGTGTTTGCCACCCAATAAACCAGTTAGCGTACTCATTTTCTTGTGCTTGACCCGCAACAAATGTATTATAGAACACACCTGAAGCTCCATGAGCCGTTGATATACCGATAATTTGACCCTCTTCACCAAGAGAGTCAGTAATTGCGCTGTAGTTATCTTCAGCATAAGGGTGAAACGCCCACTCATCGAGGAAGACTATAGATGCTGCTTCTCCTCGTCCAGCTTCTTGCGTAGCAGGTAAACTTTCAATTCGAGAAAAAGGAACTTCATTATCGCCACGAAAAAACTCAATGAAAGACGTAGAGTTATTCCACTTAATATCCTTGACTATCCATTTTGGTAAATTAGATAATACGTCTTTAATTCGCCGGACAACCATTTTAGCTGCGTCTTCTCGATACGACAGAATTAAAGCATTAGTTCCAGGCTGAGTTAGAGCCATCCACGTTAAATAAAACACAGCAAGCCAGGTAACTCCAAGCTGCCGGGACTTTAAAACTATATGCCACTTATGATCGTCATAGCCAAATTGCCAGCGCCATAACATCGCAAGCTGCCACGGCCACGCAAGAAATTTACGGACGCCCTTCTGTTCTCCGCGTGTCTCACGATAAAACGCATATTCTTGGACAAAATATGTAACCTCAGAACAGATTTTTGCCCACTCTTCTTTACGTTTAATTTGAGGTGAGGACTTGTCCTTCTCGACTTCCGTCACGATATACAGTTACCCCCACACAACCTAGATCATATGCTGTGCGATAAATAGTATCAACATCATCTATTGTAGCATTTGTTGGCATATTAATTGTCTTTGACACCGCATTCTCAGTAAATTTTTGCCACACCGCCTGCATTTTAACATGATCAGAAGGTGCAACCGTAAACGCGGTTTTAAATATACGATACACATTGTCTGGTAATCCGTCTGGTAATTGACCCGAATTATCAGAAATTCTCGTTAGTTCTTCCTCGCGTCCAATATCTGCAAGATGCCTCCGCAATATCTGGTTTCCATACACAAGCGAAGTTGGTTCATTAGTTTTCCAATCCCGCATCACGTTCTTTTTGTAAGCCAGAGAGAACACAGGTTCTATGCCCGATGAACAATCAGCAATCATACTAATTGTTCCTGT
>VTLG01008936.1_pt1 | contig 18468 bp, 28 predicted proteins | sample 4694571 | NCBI WGS metagenome assembly VTLG01 (sample SAMN12604809, study PRJNA352737) | marine metagenome | biome: ENVO:00000447; feature: ENVO:00000209|ENVO:00000569|ENVO:01000036; material: ENVO:00002151; isolation source: viral sequences binned using virsorter ... | reverse complement strand
CACTGAAGGCGGCTGGGGTACAGTCAAAGAATTTAATGATATGAAACTAGCTACACCTGTAAGTGAGGGTTGGTTATTCAGTAAAGATAGTGAGACTGTAAAAATATTTGCAGGTTATGATGTAGAACAAGATGGTTCTATTCACTTTTCTGAGCGATCGGTTTTTCCAACTTCTTGTGTGAAGAAGATAACGAAGATTCATTAGATGGAGTCACATCTATTATCTGCGAGTAGTCGTCTAAGATTTGTTTCATTTTTGCTTCTAGTTCTTGTTCTGATAGGTCCTCTAGTTTTCCTGTTTTTATTATTTTCCTATCTATGTATAATCCTGCTGCTTTTCCTCTGTTTGCTTCCGCGTTCACTGCTGAAGAGAACGATCCTTTTTTCAAAGCGGCTTCTCTAAGTCTTGCAAGTTCTGCTACATGTCCTTCGTAAGTTACTTCATGTTTTTTAAGACGTTCTTCTCTGAGTTGTCCTATGTATTTAACTACAAGCGGAGACAACTTTGGATTGCATAACTCTGATCCTTCTTGCCTTGCACGTTTAGGACTATACCCAGCAGCAATAGCTGCTTCTCCCTGAGTCATTGGTCCGTTTTCGTTTCCGAATACTAAAAACTCAGCAAATCTTTGTTGCATTTCTGTTAATCTTTTTGGAACTCCCATGTTGACAATTTAAGGTAACTATCCTATATTGTCAAGGTATGAAAGATGATCGAGGAGAATTAGATTTAGATAAAAAGATAGAGCAATCCAAGATACAAATGCGTTTTTTTGATGAGCAATTACAAATAGCTGCTAATCGTATAAAAGATTTAGAAGAGATAAATGAAGCTCACCGTAAATTAAATGGCACCTTGCGTGTAGAGATACAAGAATTAAAAGAATCTCAGTACGAGCACACAAAAGATAAAAATTTGTTGCAAGGTTATAAAAAAGTGATACAGGATTTAAGTAACAAGTTGAGACGAAAAGATTCATGAGAGTACAAGACTTGCAATTATTCTTAGGTCAATTTACGAAAGGGTCTGATGCGATTAAGAACGCGCAAATCTACGTAGAAAGAGATGGAAAGTTGTATCAAATTAGAAGGATGGAAGTGCATGAACACTCAGTGCCTATAGTAGGTCAACCGGGTCGTAGTGCGCACAGACTAGTCTTAAAAACAGAGAAACCTTCGAGTCTTATCTTGCCTGATAAACTTCAGAAGGACTACTAATTGAATACACATGTTACTTTAAAAATAACATGAAACCCGAGCGTAAATTATATGAAAAACTTAAAAGAAATGTACCACAAATATCGTGGATTAGACTTGAAAATCTTAGTCTATCCGGTACTCCTGATCTATTGGGTTATAATAATTCTGGCACCTTTTTCACTGTAGAGCTAAAAGTTACGAAGAGTAACAAGATCCGTTTTTCACCACACCAAATTGCCTTTCATGTTAAGCATCCGCGTAACAGTTTTATCTTGGTAGAGGACCTCGGTCAAAGGTCCGTGAAACTTTTTCCAGGGTCCGGGATCAAGGCGCTTGACGCTTGGGGCTTGAAGCTTGAGCCTCTATGCTTGACGCTTGACGCTTGTGGCTCTTTCTTCCAGGAGCTTGGTGCTTGAAGCTTGAGGCTTGTTGCTTGAAGCTTGTGCCTCTTCGATGTCGTTGTGTGGAACTGATTCCTCTATGGCTTGTCGCTTGTGGCCCAGACCAGGTGCACGCTGGGCTAACTCCGTCGAGTTGCTACACGAGCTAATGACCCGGTCTGATTTATTACGCTTGCGTAATTCTTTATAATAACTTGGATGTTTAAACATTAGTGTTGCCCATATGATATATTTTTTATTTCTTTATTCCAGCAGTTTCTGCAATCCTTGCATTCATTGCCTTGCTTCGGAGCTGGGCAGCTAGCGCCAGACGTGACTACGGTCGACGTATGAGACCAAGAGCCCGCTGGCTCTTGGTCAATCATAGGCATGGAAAAACGAATTATTAAATTAGCTGGAGCTCTGGATACATGGTCCTTTATCCATGCTTCACGGGTTGGCATCCAGTGACGCTTGTCTGGGGTGAGCTTGCATACTTCATAAATTTTGTTTAGGTGATCCAGGTCCTGCACGTCCCCTGAGTCGTGCCAGCGGAACACATCCGGCTTTTTAGAATTAATTAAATGCGCCATTGCTTCAACCCAGGCTGGGTCCTTAATAGCTGCCAGACGGCGATACTGTGCATCTTGTACAACCTTAAATACATAACAACCCTTCAGGGCATAACAGTCATAACAGACTGAGTTTTTTATTTTCCTGAGCTTGCTTCCAGTCTGGCACTCCTTCGCAGGTATACCAATGGACCAGCCAGGCATTTTGTTGGGCTTTGATAGGCTGCCGCCTATTATTTTAAATGCTTCTTCTGTTTTCATTTCTTCCTCCTATATTCTCCTATAGCAGGGTATAACTCTCTTGTCAAGCTTGAGGCTTGACGCTTGCAGCTTGCGGCTTGAAGCTTGTAGCTTGGCCCCTGGTTCTGGAGCCATCGCCAGTGATTGATTAGGATGCGGGCCCTGTCGGGCCCAGGTTTTCTACTCATCTTGTTTCCTATATGCAGCAGCTGCATCCAGGTCCTTCTTCACCAGCCGCAGGATCTCCTCCAGGGCTACTGCTATTCTTTTTAACTCTTCACTTGATTCACTCATATGTTTTATTCCTTTCTAAATTCATCCTACACTATCCCAGACCTGGTGTCAAGCTTGACGCTTGAAGCTTGACGCTTTTTTTCTTTCTGGCCTGATCCCAGGTCCACAGAGCATGTATCTCCCAATTTTATATGGGTCTTGTTGTAGACCAGGGATCAGTAGAACCTACCAGCTAGAGTCGGTTCTACTACGATAAAATCCTAGCCATCTTATCTGATCCCAGGTCCATTAAACTTGAAGACGCTCTTCACGCGGTGTTTAGTCAATGGACCAGGGATCAGTTCTAGCTGTTCATTGCACGAAGACGGCATATTGCGGTGTGACGCACAACACAACTAGAAGTTGTCCCATCTAGTTTGAGTTTATAACGCCGTAGACTAGCAAAAGGGCGTAGGTAGTAATTAAAGATTACTACATCCTATATAATCCCTTGACAATCGTTTGTCAATAGTTTATTTTAAAAAAATAACAGAAAGGTAAAAATGGAAAAACAAAAAAGACAGTCGTTGAACGCCGAGAAGCGTAAGGCGATTGCAGATGTTTTTGAGAACCATTGGACAGAAAATTCACCAATGAAACAAAAACATACTGACGCAATAAACAATTACAATGCTATAAAACCAAAAACTTATGAATTGGTAAATAACATTGTAAGAAAACATCAACCGCAAGAAGACGTCAATACTATAAGAGGTATGATAGCAAAATACAATAGTAGCGGCGGCGACTTACATCACGATAATTGTTTTTATTTATCACATGAATATATGGGTATTGATGAAGATGGTAAAGATGAAACAAAGGAAGATAAAGTTCATATCGATTTTACTTTAACGCCTAGAGTAGATGGTTATGACAGTTATAGTTTCGCTAATTCTTATTATAGAGATGAGATGAAAGCTAAAGGTTTAAACCCTGACTATGATGTAAAACTTGGTGATGACTACAGTAAGAAAGCACCTAAATATTATCAAGAAGAAAATTCTTGTAAAGAGTATTTAGGAATTACTGGTTCTAATAATACAAATAGAGGTACGACACATTATGGCACTTGGGAAAACTCGGATAAGATTTGGGTTATTGGTACAAGTTATTGTCATAGTAGAAATTTTAAAACTGATGAAACGTCAATCAACATTTTAAAATTATATACAAAGGCGCAAGCAGATGTTTGTAAAACTCATAGAGATTTGTATTCTTATGTTGAGGCTAAAATGCAAAAATTAAGACTTGGATTAAAGAGTTATAAATACTTTGACCAAGCTAAAGAACTTGCAGATAAACTTGGAATACCTTTGAATGAGGGTATCTTAAATGAAAGTAGTTCAATGGCTTTATCAGTTTATAGTCCTGAGAATTTGGCTAATCTTTTAGAAGATAAAGTTGAACCAACAAAAGCAGAAAAAATCGCAATCGCTAGACAATTATTAGCGCAACAAATTGCTGTAAATTAAAGTTGACAATACTAGGGATATCCTATAATATCCCTAGTATAACAGAAAGAGGAAAGCATGGAAAACAACAAAACATTTTATATAGTTTATTATTCTAATAAGGATAAGAAACATATAACAAGACGAGGAAAGCATGACGAAAAAAGCAGATACGGAACATCTAAAAAAGGCGTTCCATATTATGTTTATTATGATTTAGACGCACATGGTTATAGAACCGCGTCTCAATCTTGGAAAGTGAGGGTTTGATGGCAGATTATAATTGGTGCCATGGACCAAAGTGCCATGAAAGACAGACAACAACACGAGTCCGCGGCACAGGAAACAATAAAGTTTTAAGAACTAGAAAGATTGCAATGAACAATTGGAACAGCGATTGTTATTGGCAATATTTTTGTGATCAAACATGTTTGCTTAATTTTATATCAAAGCATTATGAGCAGATGATCCAGCTACATCCAAGGACCGAGTGTCTTGAAACACCGATTACTGTAACTAAGAAACAACATCGTGATTATCATGACAACCCATATGAAAGAACAGAAATAGAGATTGACAACAATAGGCGTGTAGGATAATCTAGGACTATGGAAAAGAAAATAAATACAGACGCAGCAGAGTTTAAGATCATTGAGAACTCAAAAGATGAGCCTGATTTAAAAGCGGCTCAAGAGTTCGTAGGTGGTTACGTTGAGGGGATTACTTTCCCAAATGGTGACTATCTTATAATCAATGAAGAGGGTAAGTTAATGAACTTACCTTTAAACCCTGAGGCTACAACACTTTGGAAAGCAACGTTCGACAACGATAACTTTATTACAGGTCGTAATGATTTTGTTGTTGGTCCTGCAATTCTAATAAAGAAAGCAGCCCTAAAGATTTGGGCTAGTTAATCACGAACCCTGGCGCTAACGCGCCAGGGATCCTAACCAAATCCCAATAATCAATCATAAGTTGTACCCAACCCCCCTTTTTGTAAAAAGGGGTCCCACTACTCTAGGTTGTATTGCTTGATTTACAGAGTTATAGCTTTAAAAACATGTTGAACATCTTATAAGGGTGCAAAAATTTTTTAAAAAATTTTTATGAATTTAAATAAAGTCGACATAAGTAAACTACCTGCAGACGTTAGAAAAACTTTTAAAAAACTGCAAGTCATGCATGCAGAAAAAAAGATACAGAACAAAGCTAAAGATGACTTCTTATCCTTTGTCAAATGTATGTGGCCCGATTTTATAGAGGGGTCCCACCACAGACACATTGCAGATAAATTTAATAAATTAGCAACCGGTGAAATAAATCGTTTGATCATTAATATGCCTCCTAGGCATACAAAATCTGAATTTGCATCTTATCTCTTGCCAGCATGGATGGTGGGCCGTGATCCAAAACTCAAGATCATTCAAGCAACGCACACAGGTGAACTCGCAATCCGGTTTGGTCGAAAAGCCAAGAACTTAATCGACTCAGAAGATTATTCAAAAATTTTTGAAACAAGATTACAAGAAGACTCAAAGGCAGCAGGACGTTGGGAAACGCAACAAGGGGGTGAATACTTCGCCGCTGGTGTTGGTGGTGCGATCACGGGTAGAGGAGCGGACCTACTGATCATTGACGACCCACACTCGGAACAAGATGCAATGTCCTCGACCGCACTAGAGTCAGCTTACGAATGGTATACATCAGGTCCTCGTCAGCGTTTACAGCCAGGTGGTAAAATAATTTTAGTTATGACTAGATGGAGCACGAAAGATTTAACCGGTATGTTAGTTAAGAATCAAACAGAAGCTAAAGCAGATCAGTGGCACGTGGTCGAATTTCCAGCGATCATGGACCAAGGATCAAAGCCCAAACCAGTATGGCCTGAGTATTGGAAGTTAGATGAATTAGAAAAAGTACAAGCAACTCTACCGGTTGCTAAATGGAATGCACAGTGGATGCAATCACCAACCTCGGAACAAGGAGCTTTGTTAAAACGAGAGTGGTGGCGTACCTATGAAGGTGAAGATATCCCACAATTACATCACGTTATACAATCTTACGATACAGCGTTTCTTAAAAAAGAAACAGCGGACTATTCTGCTATTACGACTTGGGGTATTTGGTATCCGAGTGAGGATGAAGGGGCTAATATTATATTATTAGATGCTATCAAAGGTCGGTACGAGTTTCCAGAACTACGGAGATTGGCCCTTGATCAATATAAGTATTGGATGCCAGAAACAGTTATTGTTGAAGCAAAAGCCAGTGGTCTCCCTCTAACCTATGAACTTAGAAAGATGGATATACCTGTTGTAAACTTTACGCCAAGCAAAGGTAACGACAAGCACGCCAGAGTAAATTCAGTTGCACCTCTGTTCGAATCTGGTATGGTGTGGGCTCCTGAGCAAAAGTTTGCTGAGGAAGTCATTGAGGAGTGCGCAGCGTTCCCATATGGCGACCATGATGACCTTGTGGATTCTACAACACAAGCGATTATGCGATTCAGACAGGGCGGTCTGATCGGTCACCCTGAAGATTACGTAGATGAAAAGGTAGAGAAACCTAAAAGGAAATATTACTAATGAGAAAAAAATTTGGATTAGGCGGTGGAGTATTAACACTTGCAGGAGTAAAAAAAGCAGTGGCTAAAAAAATAGCAAAGACCGCAGCTGAAAGAAAAGATCAGTTATTAAATATTATAAAAAAAGCAAGAGGTAAAAAATTATTTGGCAGTGGTAAAATAAGACGAGAAACTGTTAAAATGAAAATGCCAGACGGATCGTCTAAAACGTTTAAAGATGAAAGTAAAATTATGGATAGTGACACATATGACAAAATTAAAAATATGTCAGATAAAAACGTTACTAGTCAATTAAAACAAGCCGGCTTTAAGGATAAATAATGGCAAAGAAAAAAGGTCTAGAACTTTTCTTTAACCTCTTATTAAAAGATGCAGCAAAAGAGTCTGGTAAAAGATCTGGGATTGCACAGATCGGTAATGTAACAAGAGACATAGCTGAAAAAAAATTTCAAGCATTTGTCTTAGGCGCAAGAAAACAAGGTGTTGATCTAGATAATTATACTGAACAACAATTTAAATATATTATACAACTTAACAAACCAAAATCACCTAAAGTTATATCAGCAGATAGTCCTAGAGGTAAAGGTATTACTGAAGCATTACTTGGTAAAAGAGGTCAAGTTATTGAGGGAAACTTTGGTAAACCTTTTGCAGAAGAAATGGTTACTACTGAAAGAGTTATTACAGATATTAAAAAAATGAAACCAATGGATTCAATGTTAGAAGCTAATAAAGTTTTAAAAGGTGAAGGTAAATATAAAAATTTATCACAAGCAGACCGAGAAAAAATTGTAAATGATGAAAGTGTTACTGATCATATTTTTGAAAGAGATGTGCCTATTGATCCAGAAGACATGGCAACAGGCGGACGTGTTGGTTTAAAAGATGGTATGTCTAGAAGAAAATTTTTAAAAATAGCAGGTGGCCTAGCAGCATTACCTATTGTTGGTAAATTTTTTAAAGGTGCAAAAATTGCAAGTAAAGTTCCACAAGTTGTAACAACACCAAGCGTTGCAGGTAAACCTGCATGGTTTGATTCATTGGTTAACAAAGTTATCGCAGAAGGTGAAGATGTAACTAAAAAATTTGCAACTAAAGACAGAGAAATTGTTCATGCAACAAAAGTAGATGATGATGCAATGGTAACAGTTTACCGTGATCTAGATGATGGAACAGTTAGAGTTGACATTGATGATGCAACAACAAATGTTATGGACGAACAAGGAAACGCAATTGTATCAATGGAATTTAAACCAGGTATGGCTGATGAAACAACCAAAGGTGCAAAACCAGCTAATGAGTTCACAGCTGTAGAAACTGATTATAGAAATTATATGGATGGACCTGATGATTTTGTAACAGAGGGTACAGAGAACACAGTAAATAACATAAAAGATTTAACAGCTGATCTAACTAAAGTTAAAATGTATGCAAAAGGTCAAAAGAAACCTACGATAAAAGAAATGATGATACAAAGAGACAGATCTAAAACTTTAAAACAAGCAGAAGAAAATCCTGCAGAGTATGCAGCAGATCGTGGTCCTGATGTTGATTATTCTGATTATGATAACTACGCATCAGGCGGACTAGCTGGAATGTTAGGAGAGTAATGCATCCAAAAGATAGAGCACAAATGATGGCGTATCTAACTCGCCCTGGTAAAATAAAAGTAGCTCAACTCGATAATGTTAACACTCCAGATCTAGATCAAACACCAGATTCAATTCTTAGACCTGGTGAGACGTTAGAAGACTTTGATGTAACATTTAGAAGACCTAACGCTGATGGTGGACGGATTGGGTTTTATAAAGGAGAGTTAGTTACTGACGGTCCTCAAAAAGGTAAATATAAAGTTAAATTTCCAGGACTATCAATCAGAGCAAAAGAACCTAAACTTTCAAATTTTCCCGATAATTTTTTTGGAACACAGTTTGGAACTGAAGAAGAAATAAATAAATTAATTAACGATAGAAAACAATTAACAAAAGCTAATATAAAAACAAAAATAAATGTTAATAAAATAGAAGCAGAAAAAATATTAAAAGACTTAGTTGATGATACTTTTGAAAAACAAGATTTTAAAAATTTTAAAACAAAACTAGAGCCGGCCACCCTTGCAGCAGCAGAAAGAAAAGGTCAAACTAGAACAGACCTTGGTGGAAAAGTCCCTCAACAATATTTAAGTAAATTTAATAAAGCCATCGAAGCAGGACCTGATTCTGAATTATTTAAAGACTTAATGAGGATAACAGGTAGATCAGAAGCAGATTTATTAGAACTAGATTCAAAAAGACCTAAAAGCAAAGTAGATCCTAAAATAAGATCACTAAGAGCTACAGAGTTTGGAAGGGGTGGTTTAAGACTTACTGATGAAGAAATAAAAACATCCCAACAAAAAACAAGAAAAGTAAGAGCAGAAAGAGAAGCGGTTGGAACAAAAGGTGCTAGTGGACAAGATCTTGTAAATTATAATAAAATTGAAGCACAAAAGAAAAAATTAAATAATTATTTTAAAAATAATCCTGATGCTATTAATAACACAGAGTTTGGACAAGAAATTAAAAAAAGAATGGAAACTAGACTTGATGAAGATGGAAATATTATAAGAAGAAAAAAAGATTCAAAAGGAAATATATTAAATGATGCCTATTATAAAAGGAAAGCAAAAACAAGTATTTTTGATAGGTTTGATATTAATAAAATTCAAAAAAAACAAGTTTCAACTAAGTATCCAACTAATTTAAATCTAATGCCTAATCAATTTAATAGTGGTTTTATTGAAGGACAAGTAGATAGATTTTTTGGAATAAATCCTGTTACAGGTAAAAAAGGAAAGTTTTATGGTGATACTGAAAAATTAAAAAAAGTTTCTGATTATTTAAAATCAATAGATGTAAGAGTTGATATTCCAGGTGTTGGTAGAATAGGTGCGGATATGGGTGTGGCGTATAATAGTGATACAGGTCAATTTCCACACATTTATAGAACAATGAAAAATATGAAAATTCCTGACGAATTAATAGATATTATAAATCCCATTAAAAAAACAAATCAACGCGGCTCTATTGACACACAACTTTTAACTGATGCAGCAAAAGGAATTGGAAGATTTGGAAGAACATTAGTTAAATACGGCGTAGCACCAGAAATAGCTTTTGTAGGAGCAGAGGCTGCGGGTAGAACTTTATTAGGTGAAAAACTAACTGATGCTGCTTTAAAATCTATAGATACAGTTACAGTTGGTGCAACTGATTTTACGTCAGGTATAGAGGCAAAAAAATTTGGTGAATACGCTACAGATAAATTAGCTGTAGATAAATTTAGAAATAGTCAATCCAAAGTAAATTCTTTACAAAAAGAATTAACATATCTTAAAGATATAACTGATCAGGGTGGTGAGGGTTATGTTGGTGATTTAAATTCTTACATAAAAAACACACAAGTACAACTGCAATTAGCAGAACAAGAATTACAAAAAAATTATGTTAATCCTGAAATAGTGGAATTTATAGATAGAAAAGCACAAGAGATTGCAGATGCACAGATGGCTAAATCAACTTATGCAAAACAATCATTAAAAGATCAAATGAAAGGTATACCTACGGTAAAAGATTATATGGATACAGAACCTGGTCGTATGTTTCCAAAACAACCAAGTCAAATGGATTTAAATTTAAAAATGTTTCCAAGACCACCAGAAATTTTTACACTTGATAAAAATTTAAAGGTTGGAAAAAAAAATTTATCCGAAGCTTCTTTAGAAGAAATTCTTCAAGATACTCAAATAGCAAGATTTCTTGATCCAGATAATAAAAATCTTTATCAATCACGACCTCTTTTAGAAGAACGAAATAGATTGAGAGGAATGCTTCCATCTCAAGTTGCTCAAGAATTTAGCCCCGAACAGGCTTATGGTGCTTCAGGCATTTTTGGTGGACAACGTGTAAGACCAACACCATTATATGATTTTGCAGAGGGCGGTGTAGCATCAGGTCCACCACCAGAATCAGGGCCTAATCCACAGGGGTTGCCTTCATTACTAAAACGTGTTAGGAATAGATAGGAGTATAAATGGCAGATATAGATAAAGGACTCCCGAACACTAGAACCAAAATTGATATTCCTTCGGAAGAAGAAATAGCAGAAGAGGTTACGGTTCAGGAACCAGAAGAATTAAAAGGACCTGTAGAAGTTATCCCTGAAGAAGATGGTGGCGCAACATTAGACTTTGAACCAGGTGCAATAAACATACCAGGAACAGAATCACATTTTGATAATTTAGCAGATATCTTACCTGATGATATTTTAGAACCTATCGGTAATGAAATGGTTTCGAATTATGTAGACTACAAATCATCAAGAAAAGAATGGGAACAATCATACATCACAGGTTTAGATCTTTTAGGATTTAAATATGAAAATAGAACAGAACCATTTCAAGGAGCTTCAGGTGCAACACACCCAGTGTTAGCAGAAGCAGTCACACAGTTTCAAGCACAAGCATACAAAGAATTATTACCAGCAGATGGACCAGTAAGAACACAAGTTATTGGTGTTAAAAATCCTGCAACAGAACAACAAGCTACTCGTGTAAAAGATTTTATGAACTATCTAGTTATGGATCAAATGAAAGAATACGAACCTGAGTTCGATTCTATGTTATTTCATTTACCATTAGCTGGATCTACATTTAAAAAAGTTTACTACGATGTACCACTTGGTAGAGCAGTCTCCAAGTTTGTACCAGCAGATGAATTAATCGTTCCGTATACAGCTACCTCATTAGATGATGCGGAAGCGATAATTCACACAATAAAAATTTCTGAAAACGAATTAAGAAAACAACAAGTATCTGGATTCTATAGAGATGTAGAGTTAGGACCACCAGGTACAGATACAAATAATGAATTAGCTAAAAAAGAACGTGAATTAGATGGCACTAAAAAAACTGGTAAAAACGAACCGGTATACACTTTGTTAGAGTGTCATGTTAATTTAGACTTAGAAGGTTTCGAAGAAGTCGGTGCTGATGGTCAACCGACAGGAATAAAATTGCCCTACATTGTAACTGTAGAAGAAGGCAACCGAGTAGTCCTCTCCATACGGAGAAACTATGCGCCCGATGATCTAAAGAAAACTAAGATCCAATATTTCGTCCACTTCAAATTTCTGCCAGGACTTGGATTTTATGGCTTTGGACTCATTCATATGATTGGCGGATTGAGCCGTACCGCAACGGCGGCTCTCCGTCAATTGTTAGACGCAGGGACATTATCAAATCTTCCAGCAGGATTTAAACAAAGAGGTGTTAGAGTCAGAGATGAAGCTTCACCAATACAACCAGGTGAGTTCAAGGATGTTGATGCACCGGGTGGATCATTACGTGATGCATTCTTTCCATTACCATACAAAGAACCATCACAGACATTATTAAATTTATTAGGCATCGTTGTACAAGCTGGTCAAAGATTCGCGGCTATTGCTGATATGCAAGTGGGTGATGGTAACCAAGCAGCGGCTGTTGGAACAACAGTTGCACTTCTTGAGCGTGGTTCAAGAGTCATGAGTGCAATTCATAAAAGATGTTACGCAGCTATGAAAAAAGAATTTAAACTTTTATCAAAAGTTGTGTCACAATATTTACCACCAGAATATCCTTTTGATGTTGTCGGTGGTCAGAGAAATATTAAACAAGCTGACTTTGATGATAGAATTGATGTAGTACCAGTAGCTGATCCTAATATTTTTTCTATGAGTCAAAGAATTACGTTAGCTCAAACACAATTACAGATAGCAACATCGAATCCTATGTTGCATAATATGTATCAGATTTATCGAAACATGTACGAAGCAATCGGTGTTAAAAATGTGGACGCAGTATTGCCACCACCAGCACCAACTGCACCAATGGATCCAAGTATGGAACACATAAATGCTCTAGGTGGTAAACCTTTTCAAGCATTTCCAGGTCAAGATCATAGAGCACACATAACAGCTCACTTAAATTTTATGTCAACTAACATTGTAAGAAATAATCCACAAGTTATGGCTGCAATACAAAAAAATATTTTAGAACACATTAGTTTAATGGCTCAAGAACAGGTACAATTAGAGTTTAGAGAGCAATTACAACAAATGATGATGATGCAACAACAAGCAGCAACGAATCCACAAGTGCAAGCGCAGCTTCAAGCACTTACAAATCAAATAGAATCAAGAAAAGCAATACTAATTGCAGAGATGACAGAGGAATATATGAAGGAAGAGAAGCAAATTACGTCACAATTTGACAATGATCCTCTTTTAAAACTAAAATCTAGAGAAGTTGACCTACGTGCTATGGAAAATGAGCGTAAAAAAGACAATGATACGGCTCAACAAGACCTTGCAAGAGCAAAATTAATGCAAGCAAAAGATTTAGCTCAAGATAAGATGGATCAAAACGAAGATTTAGCTAAATTACGTGCGGGAGTTAGCCTTGCAAAGAGCGGTGTACAACAAGCGCAAGTTATGGTAGATGATAATTAATAAAAAGGAGCAAAAGCTATGATGAATTACAAAAAAGCAAAACAAATGGCAGTTCCAAGTCAAAATGTTGTAGTAGATCCAAGATCTAAGACAACTGCTGACCAAGCTTTTAACTATATCCCAACAGGCGATAAGGAAAAAGTTAGAGGAACTAAAAGAATGTTAGCTGAAAAGAAAAAAGAAGCTACTTGGTACTAAATCATGTGGTTATCGGCGATTAAATTAGCCGTTTCTGCGGGTTCAAAAATTTATGAGAACAAGCAGAAGACGAAAATGGCAATGTCAGAAGCACAACTAATGCATGCTTCTCGTATGGCCGAAGGTAAGGAAGCTTACCAGGGCAAATTGTTAGAAGCCCGTCAGTCAGACTGGAAGGACGAGGCAGTTTTAATAATTTTAAGTTTGCCCGTGGTAATTTTGGCCTGGGCAGTGGTGTCGGACGATCCGGGAGCCATGGACAAAGTAAAATTGTTCTTTGAGATGTTTTCGCAGCTTCCGTCATGGTTCACTAATCTCTGGATACTTGTGGTTGCGAGCATATATGGTATAAAGGGAACACAAATTTTTAGAAACGGCGGAGGAAAAAAATAATGGTAAATAGATACGTAGGTGCAGGAAAATTTTTTGGTGAAAAAGTTGTAAAACCAACTTTAACAGCAATTAAAAAAACTTTTAGTAAAAAGTCACCAACTATTACATCTATTAGACCAGGAACAGGTTTAACAACAAAAAAAAATATAGAAGGTAAAGTTATTCAAGCAGTTGATGAAGGTACTAAAAAAGCTTTAAAAGGAGCACCACCTTCACAGAAAATTAAACAGAAAATGTCTAAAATGAAAAGAGACGAATCTAAAAAATTAAAAGGTGTGTCTTATGAATATGATAAACTGACAAAAAAATTTGCAAAAACAAAAGCAAACATAGAAAAAAAGAAAAAAATTAAAACAGCTGCTGGAGCCACTGCAGTTGGATCAGGAACCGTAGCAGCAGGCTTAGCATTTAAAAAAATTAAAGAGAAAAGAGACAAAAAAATGGGCGGCGGAATGATGGGCCGTAGAATGGGTTATAGTCAAGGATCTAAGAGTCTTGTAGGTAAACAAAAAAATATAGATGTTGCAGCACCGTTTGGTAAAATTACTGGAGCTGACTTTAAAAAATTGAGAAAAAAATAATGTCTAGACCAGGTTTATACGCAAACATTCATGCTAAAAGAAAACGTGGTGAAAAGATGAGAAAAAAAGGTGCAAAAGGTGCACCAAAATCAAAAGATTTTAAAAGAGCAAAACAAACAGCAAAGGCTTAATTATGACTAAACTATGTCCTAGAGGTAAAGCTGCCGCGAAGCGAAAATTTAAAGTGTATCCGTCAGCATATGCTAACGCCTATGCTAGTAGAATATGTGCAGGTAAAATTAAAGATCCATCAGGTGTAAAGAGAAAAGATTTTAGAGGACCTAAAAAAGCTATGGGTGGTAGAATTATGAAAGCAGGCGGTGGATTAATGGAAGCGACTGCTAGATTACAAAGACAAGGTTTAAAAAACGGTGGTGGTGCCTGCCTTAGAGGAATGAATAGGGACGCTGTCGGAAAGAATTCCTAATGGCTAAGAATGGTTTAGATAAATGGTTTGCTCAAAAGTGGGTAGATATAGGAAGTAAAAAGAAAGACGGTTCTTTTTCAAAGTGCGGAAGATCAAAACAGAAAGCAGATGCAAAACGTAAATATCCAAAATGTGTCCCACTTGCAAAAGCAAGATCTATGTCAGAGGGACAGAGACGTTCAGCTGTCAAAAGAAAAAGATCAGTTGCACAGGGTGTTGGTGGTAAACCAACAAATGTTAAAACATTTGCAAAAAGACAAAAAGCTATGATGGGTGGATTTATGGCTAGAAGAATGGGAATGAGATAATGAGTAAATTATATAACGAACAAAAAATTGTAAAATTAGATCCTTTAGGTTCTAGATTAGATGACGTTGGTCTTCAAGGCGGTGTGGGTAGATTAAATAGATTAAAATTAAGAAAAACAAAAAAAATAATTCAAAAAACTCCCAACAAAAAATTTAAATCTGAAACAACTCCTGGAAAAACTCAAAAAAAATTAGCTTTAAGAGAACAAAAAAGCATAGCAGATAAAATGACACAAAAAGGTGATCCATATACACCTCCTATTAAGGCATTTAAAAGAGGCGGAGATGTAATGCCCGCAAGAAATAAAAAAAACTTTAGACCTACAAAGTCTGGAGCAGGTATGACTCGAGCCGGTGTCAAAGCCTATAGAAGAGCAAATCCCGGTTCAAAACTAAAAACAGCGGTTACTGGCAAGGTTAAACCAGGATCTAAAGCTGCAAATCGACGTAAGTCGTACTGTGCAAGAAGCGCAGGCCAAATGAAAAAGTTTCCTAAAGCTGCAGCTAATCCTAATTCAAGACTAAGACAGGCTCGCAGAAGATGGAAATGTTAAATGCAATTAGAAAACGTAATAAGACGCTTACTTAAATTTGTAAGTACGCGAATAAATGGATTATCAATATCAGTCACGTCTGGAGGTATTGACAATATGGAAAAATATAGATATATAATAGGACAAATAACTGCATTAGAAGCAGTCAGACAGGAAATCTCTAACCTGCTAGAAGATAAGGAGCAAAATGAAAAAGGAACAGTCGTCGATATTAACACCAAACAATGATCTCATTGGTGTAAAAAAATCAAAAAAAGAACCTAAACTACCTCAACCGACTGGTTGGAGAATGTTAGTTTTGCCTTTTAAAATGAAAGAGAAAACTAAAGGTGGAGTATTATTAGCTGAAGATACTTTGGAGCGACAACAAATTGCTTCACAAGTAGGTTTAGTTATGTCCATGGGTTCACAATGTTATAAGGATAAAGAAAGATATCCTGAAGGACCGTGGTGCAAAGAAAAAGATTGGGTTATGTTTGCGCGTTATGCAGGCAGCCGAATTAAAATAGAAGGTGGAGAAATGCGTCTGCTAAATGACGATGAAATTTTAGCAACAATTGATAGTCCAGAGGATATCTTGCATGAGTTTTAATCATAGGAAGGAGTAACTATGCCAGAAGAAGAAAAAAAAATGGTAGACATTGATACATCGGGTCCCGATGCAACAATTGATATCGAAGAACAAAAAGACGAGTCCGTTGTAGAAACGGAAACGCCAAAACAAGAAACAGAAACAGGAATAGATAAAACATATGAAAATGAAAGAGAAACAAAGTTAGAAGAAAAAGAAACAAAAGACGATAATAAATTAGAAGAATACAGCAAAGGTGTACAAGCGAGAATAGGAAAACTAACTCGTAAATTAAGAGAGTCTGAAAGAAGAGAACAGGCAGCTCTTGATTACGCTAAAGGTGTAGAAAAATCTAAACAAGAATTAGAATCTAGATTTAAAAAAACAGATTCTGATTACATTAAAAAATTTGAGTCTACTATATCATCAGGTTTAGAAGCTGCACAAAAAGAATTAGCAGCAGCTATTGAATCGGGTAGTGCAGAAGCTCAAGTTCAAGCTAACAAAAGAATTGCAACACTCTCTTTTGAGAATGCAAAACTAGAGGCAGCAAAAGAAAATAGAGAAACAACACAGGCTGAGAAACCTGTACAAACTCTATCTCAAAACAGTAATGTCAATCTACCTCAAACAGATGATCCTATTAATATGGATCCAAAAGCTGAGTCATGGGCTTCAAAAAATCCATGGTTTGGTTCTGATAGAGCAATGACTTATACTGCTTTTGAAATACACAAGGATCTTACTGAAAAAGAAGGTTTTGATCCTAGCTCTGATGAGTATTATGCAGAAGTTGATAAAAGAATTAAAGTTGACTTTCCGCATAAATTTGGTACAAATGATAATAAGCAAACGGCCGCCCCTGTTCAGACAGTGGCTTCAGCTAATAGAAGCGTAAAGCCTGGTCGCAAAACTGTGAGACTCACTTCATCACAGGTAGCAATTGCTAAAAAATTAGGAGTGCCACTTGAAGAGTACGCAAAACAACTTAAAAACACGAAGGAGGCGTAATGGAAAAAGAAAACAAAACTTCTCGTGCGAACCAAACACGGTCAAAGTCTGAAAGACCTAAAGTGTGGGTTCCACCGTCATCTCTAGATGCACCCCCTGCACCTGATGGATTCAGGTATAGATGGATAAGAGCAGAAAGCGTTGGCTTTCAAGATACGAAAAACATATCTGGACGTTTAAGAGAAGGGTATGAATTAGTTCGTGCTGAAGAAGTCGAAAATGCATCTGATTATCCAGTTATTGACGAAGGTCGATACAAGGGAGTGATTGGGGTTGGAGGCCTTTTACTTGCAAAGGTACCAGAAGAGATCGCGAAGCAGAGACAAGCTTATATGACTAAACGTCATGAAGAGCGAAGCGAAGCAGTAGCAAACGATCTTATGAAGGAGCAGGATGAGAGAATGCCAATCAATGTTGAAAGGCAATCTCGTGTAACCTTCGGTGGTACGAAAAAGTAATTTTTTAATCACTGAATTTAATAAACCGTACTGGAGGCCCTTTCGGGGGCAGGTACATAAGGAGAAACAACTATGGCAAATAGAAACACTCAAGGTTTTGGACTGATTGCTGCAGGAACGCTTGGATCAACTCCAGCGACTTCTGGTCAGGGTAAGTACAAAATCGACGCGGGTTATGCTACAACTATCTATCAAGGTGGTGCTGTGGCTTCTTCTGCTGGTTACGTTATCGATGGTCAAACGGCTGATGCACCTATCTTAGGTGTATTAAATGGAATTTTTTATAATGCGGCAACAACTTTAAAGCCGACATTTGCGAATTTCTATACACAGGTAACACCGGCAAACTCAGAAGATATCGATGCATTTGTATTCGATAACCCTCAACAACAATATGTAGTAGCAGCCGACGCTGTGTGCGCACAATCTGGATATTTAGAAACGTACGACATGAACGTATCTGCTGGAGATGATACCACTGGTAAATCAACAGCAACACTAGATATCGGTGACACATCAGCTGATTCTGCTTCTTTCAGATTACTAAGATCTGCTGAAGATCCTGAAAACGATGAAAATGCGGCTTTCAGATCTGTTGTAGTAGTTCCAAATCTGATTGAGTTACAATCGTAATAGCTAGAATAGGAGATAAAACATGGCAATATCACGATCACAACTAGTTAAAGAACTAGAGCCAGGTCTGAATGCACTATTCGGCTTGGAATACAAAAGGTAT